>Ga0164311_10000122_pt1 | contig 28612 bp, 21 predicted proteins | sample GuaBasSedimGuay2_FD_121796 | JGI IMG/M metagenome (GOLD analysis project Ga0164311, IMG submission 121796) | Subseafloor sediment microbial communities from Guaymas Basin, Gulf of California, Mexico - Guay2, Core 4569-9, 9-12 cm | ecosystem: Environmental > Aquatic > Marine > Hydrothermal vents... | reverse complement strand
TCAGGAGCACGGGAGCTTCTGCGTGTTTGGCCATCCTCATGTTCACTATATCGTTTTCCCTTAAATTTACCTCCGCAGGGCTTCCGGCCCCCTCCATCACGATCACATCGTAATTTTCCCTCAGCCTCTCGAAGGACTCGCATACCACCTTCCAAAGGGTTTCCTTTAAGTCGTAATATCTTTTCGCAGATAGGTTCATATACGGCCTTCCCTGGAGCACGACCTGACATCCGGAGTCCCCCATGGGCTTGAGCAGCACAGGATTCATATCGGATGTGGGGGCTATGCCGCAGGCCTCCGCCTGGACCGCCTGGGCCCTGCCTATCTCCCTCCCGTCCGGCGTGGCGCAGGAGTTGAGGGACATGTTCTGAGCCTTGAACGGCGCGACCTTAAATCCGTCCTGATAGAATATCCTGCACAATGCAGTGGTTATCAGGCTCTTGCCGACGTGCGAGCCCGTGCCCTGGACCATGAGGGCTTTCGCTCCCATCTGCGACCTCCGACAAAGCCGAGATGAGCCTTTCGTTCTCCTCCCTTTTTCTTACGGCCACCCTGAAGAAGTGTCCGTCCAACCCCACGAAGTTTGAACAATCCCTTACGAAGATCCCCTTTTCCAGAAGGCGGGCCTGAAGCGAGGAGGCTCCAAGGGCCTCACATCGTACCAGCAGGAAGTTGGCGTGGGACGGGAAGGGAGAAAGACCTTCTACCTTCGAGATGCCGGAGAAGAGGAAATCCCTCTCCTCGGAGATGAAGCCTCTGGTTTGCTCCACGAACTGTTCGAATTCGAGCACGATTTCTCCTGCAAGCTGGGAAAGTCTGTTGACCGACCAAGGTTCTATCTGCTCCCTTAGGGCGGAAGCTACGTTTTCGCCCGCCGCAGCATATCCCAGTCTGAGCCCCGGGATGGAAAAGATCTTCGTGAACGACCTCAAAACTACGAGGTTTTCAAATTCGAGGACGTTTCCGACGACGGAGGAGGGCACATCCGAGAAATCCGAGAACGCCTCATCCACGACGAAGGTGGTATCAGGAAACCTCCGTACGAGGGCAAGCAGCAGTTCCCTCTCCAGGAGGCTTCCGGTGGGGTTGTTGGGATTGCATATGAAGGCGAGGTCGGAGGACTCCAGAGCCTTGTGGAGCTCCTCAAGGGGGACGGAGAATCCATCCTCGGGACTCAGGACGAAATCTATAACGTAAGTCCCACAAAGGGCTGCCGCCTTCCGGTATTCCGAAAAGGTCGGCTGGAGGATGAGGACCCTTCCAGGCCTTAAGGCCCTGTATACTGCGTATATGAGCTGGTTCGAGCCGTTCGAGACCACGAGGTTCCCCCGGGGAACTTTGAGCTTCTCGGAGAGCTTGGCCACCAAAGCCTCGGAACGGGGTTCGGGATAGAGAGCGATTTCGGATATGCGCTCCCTCAAAGTCCGGAGCAGCTCCTCGGGAGGTCCGAGGGGATTTAAGTTCACGCTGAAATCTATCAAATTTTCGGGGGATATTCCGAGCCTCTCGAGCTTTTCGAGCTCGCCCCCGTGTTCGAAGATGGGCATCATCTTCCTATCTCCGGGTGGAGAAGTTCTGCCAGCTCCTTCAGGGTCTCAGCGAAGGTGAGCGGGGTGGGGCTGCAGAGGGCGTAGGAGTCCACCACATAAATTCTGTTGTTCTTTACAGCACTGAGTGTCTTGTACTTATGCCAGGTCCTCTTCTCCTCTTCGCCCACGATCCCCATGGTCGTTATTATGATCACATCCGGGTTGGCCTGGAGCACCTTCTCCCTGCTGTAAAGGCCGGTTTTGGCGTCTTCGGCGATGTTCTTCCCCCCCGCAAGTTTGATAAAATCGTCGATGAAGGAACCTTTCGTTATCGTGAAAAGCGGCTTCGCCCCCACCTGGACGAAGACCTTGGGCTTGGGCAGGCCTTCCACGATCTTGGCTATGGAATCCACCTGGGCCCGGGCTTTCCTTACGATGTCCTGAGCCTCCCTTTCCCTTCCCACGAGCCTGCCGAGCTTCAGGAACTGTTCGCATATCTGGGAGAAGCTTTTAGGGTTTGGAAATGTGATCACATTTATCCCCAAGTCCTTCAACTTTTCCACATCCTTAGGGTCCGTCAAGGATGTGGCCAGGACCAGATCCGGCTTAAGGCCGACGATCTTCTCCACGTCCACTTCCATCACCGTGCCCACCTTCTCCTTCTTTCGAGCCTCGGGTGGCCTCTTGCAGTATACTGTCACCCCCACGACCCTATCCCCTGCCCCTAAGAGGAAAAGGGATTCTGTAAGGACAGGCCCCAAGGATATTATCCTTTCCGGCTGGACGCCTGAAGCTGCCATGCTCAGGCATACGATCGAAGCCAAAAGGGTCCTCTTCCCCATCGTCGCCCCCTTTTTTCACCTCCAGGAAGCGCAAGATTCCACAAATCTGAGGGCAAGGTTGGGTCTGCTTCCGAAGTGGAGGTGGAGGTACGAAGCTAAGACGTTCGACCTCGGCCCGAGCACGAAGCCCTCGATCTGCTCGGCAGGTTCGAGGATTTTATAAGCTGCCGCTTCCTCCTCCGGCTCCCTGAACTTCGACCAGTGGAACATATGCCCTCTGACCCTTTCCCCTCTGGAAAGCAGGATGTTCTCCCGAAGCGCCTCCGCCGTGGCATAGCCCATCCTTGTCCGGCGTCTCTGCATCTTCGCCCATCCGGGGATAATTCCAACCATATGATATCTTCGGCCCTCGAAGTCCACTATCCCCTCCGAAAGGTACATAAGCCCACCGCACTCGGCGTAAACCGGCATGCCGGCCTCTGCCGCCTCTTTGAGCTCCCTCTTGAATCCCTCGTTTCCCTCGAGCCCTTCGGCGTATACCTCGGGAAAGCCTCCGCCGAGGTAGACCCCACGGATGTCGGGGGGAAGACCTCGGTCGCGAAGAGGGCTTACGAACACGAGCTCCGCTCCCCGGCCTGAGAGGAGGTCGAAGTTGTCCTGGTAATAAAAATTGAAGGCCTCGTCCAAGGCGACCGCAAGCTTTACCTTGGAAGGTTTTCCCTCCAGGAAGAGCTCCGGCCTGGCCTCAGGCAAGGGAGGGGCCGAATTGGCGAGGTTCAGGAGCCCTTCCACGTCCACCGTAGCCTCTATCTGTTCGGCGAGCCCCTCCAAGAACTCCTCGACCTCCTCCTTTTCCGCAGCCGGAACGAGCCCGAGGTGCCTTTCCGGAAGCCTGAGCTCCTCCTTCCTTGGCAGATGGCCGAAGACCCGAATGCCCGCCCTTCTTTCGACCGCCTCGGCCGTCCATCTTAGGTGCTTCGGTCCCCCCAGGTTGTTCAAAACGACCCCTGCCAGGTCGAGGCCAGGATCGAGCTTCCGATATCCTAAGGCGATGGCCGCCGCGCTTCCAGATATCCGGGCTGCGTCGATCACCAGGACCACAGGGGCGGAGAGAAGCTTGGCGACCTCCGCAGTGCTTCCCGAAACGGACCCGCCTCGGCCGTCGTAAAGTCCCATCACTCCCTCGACTACGGCCACTTGGGATTTCAAAGCGGCGTGAAGGAAGGTTTCCTTTAAGGAGTCCTCGGGCAAAAGCCAGCTATCCAAGTTGCGGCAGGGAGCCCCGGCCGCCAGAGAAAGGTATCCGGGGTCGATGTAATCCGGGCCGCATTTGAAGGGCTGTACCTTAATTCCCCTCTTCCTCAGAGCGGCTACGAGCCCGGCGGCGAAGGTGGTCTTGCCGACCCCGCTCGCCACACCGGCCAGGACGAGCCTCGGAACTTCGACTCCCATCCATATACCCCCTCGGGGTTACCATCCGGCCCCTTAAATTAAAGGTCGAGGAACTTCCCACGATGACGATGGTGGACATGTCCGCCTCGAGCTCCGAGATCCTTCCGAGCTCCGTAAGCTCGACCTTCTGTCCCTTCCGAAGGGCGTTCCTCACTATCCCTACGGGGGTCGAAGGAGGGCGATGACGGAGGATGATCCTCTGGGCCCTCTCCAGTCCCTCCTTCCTTCCCCTGCTTTTGGGATTGTAAAGCACGATGACAAAGTCGCCCGCAGCAGCCTCCTCGAGCCTTCGGGAGATGACCTCCCAGGGGATGAGGAGGTCGCTCAGGCTGATGCAGGCAAAATCGTAGAGGGGGGAGCCGAGGAGGGCGGAGGCGGCGCAGAGCGCAGGGACTCCGGGAACGATTTCGAGCTCGAAGTCCAGATCTTCCTCCTCGGACAAAACTTCGAAGACAGCCGCTGACATGCCGTAAATTCCAGGATCTCCCCCGCTCACTAAGGCCACCTTCTTCCCCGATGAAGCAAAGGAGATCGCCTGCCGGGCCCTTTCGATCTCCTCCCCCATCCCCGAAGGGATCACCTCTTTGTTCGAGATAAGCTCCGCTATTTGCTTGAGATAGGTCCTATATCCTATCACCACCTCGCTCTCCCGAAGCACCTCCCTTGCCCTGATGGTGAGGTACTTTGGGTCCCCGGGCCCAGTCCCGACTATAAAGAGCTTTCCCCTCTCGTCGAACCTGACCCTGGCGACGGCCACGGTTACATCCTCGAACTTAACCTTGGGGACCAAAAGCTCTCCTCCCCCGCTTCCTAAGAGGGCCGAAGGTTCGGCAACCCCGGGAACTCCCAGAACTTCTCGGGCCCTCGAATAGGACGGAGCTTCAACCCCCTTCAGCTCCTCGGCGGAGAAGAACTCGAAAGGAAGGTCGAATTTTTGGGAGAACTCCAAAAGTCCCCTTTCGTCCTTCTTCAGTTCGGAGGTGGCCAACTTCCTTATGCTCTTTGAGGAAAGCCCGTACCTTCGGAGGACCTCGAAGACCGCCTTCTCTATCTCCTCGCAGCTTATGTTGCGATGGAAGCCGAGGCCGACCACGAGGGTTTTGGGACGGTAGATCACGGACTTCCGGAGAAGGCCTTGAAATTCCGGGCTCAAAGTTCTGTCGGTTATGATGAGGGCAGCCTTGGGGTTTGCTCGCTCGAGGGAGACCAGATCGGAGAAGAAGTGGGCATTTGGAGGAAGTTTTTCCCTCCCCCAGTTTCCCTCTCCCACCTCCTGAAGTACTCCCACTTCCTCCCCGTCGACCAAAGCCGCTGCCACGAAAGCTAAATTTTCGGGATTTTCTACCTCCCAGCCAAATTCTTTCCCAAGAAGATCGATGGGCGGTATCTCGTTCACATCCGAGGCTGTAGTGATTACGGATTCTCCTCCCGAAAGGAAGGCGAGCTTCCTGGCAAGCTCGTTTGCCCCCCTCGAGTGCCCTCCGAGGAGGCTTATAGCGAACCTCCCCCTCTCGTCCATAACCACCACCCCAGGGTCTTCCCTCTTGCCCCTAAGGAGGGGGGCGAGGAGGCGGACGGCGATCCCCGTGGCCATGATGAGGACAAGGGTTTCGTATTCCCCGAAGGCCTCGGCCAGGGCTTGCCGCAGGTTCTGAAAAGAACTTTCCCCCTCCCTCGATAACTTCTCGGGAAGGAAAAGCCTGCTTTGGGGAAGAAGCCTGCTGAGTCTCCTTCCGAGCTCGGAGCCCCGCTTTGTGAGGGCGAAGATGGCGAGCCTCACCTCTTCCTCCCATAGAGCTTCGAGCGCTTCCCCTTTTCCCCGGGCTTCAGAGCCTCTCCCACGAGGATCAAAGCTTGCCTTTCTATCCCGGATTCCCTGACCTTCGGGACGACCTCCTCGAGGTTCCCTTCGATGACCTTTTCGTCCTCCCAGCTCGCCTTATAGACCACAGCGACGGGGGTCTCGGGGGGATAGCCTCCCTCGAGCAGTTCCTCGACGACCTCCTCTATCTGCGAGATGCTCAAGAATATGGCCATAGTGGCTCGATGCGATGCGAGGCTCCTTAAGTCTTCGGACCTCGGAACGGGGGCATTCCCCGCCCTTCGACTGAGGATCACGGTCTGAGATATGCCGGGGACGGTAAGCTCGACCTTCAAGGAGGCGCAGGCGGCGAAGAGCGAGCTTACCCCGGGGACGATTTCGTATTCGACGCCGTTTTCCTCGAGGACCTTCGTCTGCTCCCAGAGGGCACCGTAGACCGAAGGGTCTCCACTTTGAAGCCTGGCCACGAGCTTTCCCCTTTCTATGGCTCCGAGCACGATCTTAGCTATCTCCTCTAAGGACAGGGATGAGCTTCCGTAGACCTCAGCTCCCTTCTTTGCGAACTTCAGAACCTCAGGGTTTACGAGCGAGTCAGCGAAGACGATCACATCCGCTTGTTCGAGAACCCTTTTTGCCTTCAAGGTCAGAAGCTCGGGGTCCCCGGGCCCCGCTCCGACGAAGTAGACCTTACCCTTCATCCTCCCTCCGGACCATGAGGAGGGAAAGGTAGTCCAAAGCCTTTCCTTCAAGCTCCCTTAGATCCCTCACCACCATCTCCTCGTCCGTCGTCGCCCTCTGTATATAGACACAGCTTCCCAAAAGTCCATTTTCCTCGAGGAGCCTTAGAAGTTGGGGGAAGACCTTATAGATCTTGAGCAGGACGACGGTCTCGAAGCCTTTGAGGACCTCCGGAAGCCTGTCCAGGACGTAAGGAGCTGGGATGATCGCTACCTTTTCCCTTCCGCTTGCGAGAGGGATAAGAGCCCTTGCCGTCGAAGCACTTATGGAGGAAACTCCTGGGATGACCTCGATATCTACCTCGGGGTAAAGCTCCCGGAATTTCATCAGGATAGGTACGAAAGTGCTGTAAAGGAGAGGGTCCCCTTCTGTCGCGAAGGCGCAATCGTCTCCCTCAAAGAGCCTCTCCGCCATCTTTTCTACCGCTTTTAGATGCGCCCTCTCGAGCTTTTCCCCGTCCCTGACCATGGGAAATTCGAGCTCGATTACTCGGCCCGGGCCTTTCGATCCTTCGACAACTTTCCGGGCGTAGCTTTCCTTCCCCCCCTTCGGGACGAAGACCACGGAGACCTGGGAGAGGACCTTGGAGGCCTTAAGCGTCAAAAGCTCGGGGTCTCCAGGACCCACGCCCACCCCGTAGAGGCGTCCGACCTTCCTTTTGGAGCTCATTTCCTTCCCATCAAGACGAACACCGGATTTAGTGGTTCGAGCCTCGTGAGGTCGGAGACCCTCGTCCCCCTGGAGATGTTAACCAGGGTGACTTCGGTCTCCAAGCCCTTCTCCTCGAGTTTCTGGAGGGCCAGGCTTAAGTTCTCAAGGGTCGCCAGGTTGAGCACTATGCGCCCCCCGAGCCTTAACCTCGAGCAAACGATCTCCAAGATCTCCTCGAGCCTTCCCCCGCTCCCTCCGACGAACACGGCATCTGGGTCGGGAAGGCTTTCTAAGCCGTCGGGAGCCTCGGCCAAAACGGGCTTTACGTTCCAGGCTTTGAACTTTCGGATGTTCTGCTCGAGGAGCTTTACCTGCTCCGGGTCCTTTTCTACGGCGAACACCTTTCCCCTCCGGAGGAGGAACGAGGCTTCGATGGAGATCGAGCCAGGGCCAGCGCCGATGTCCCAAATTATGCTGCCCTCTGATATCCCAAGCTTCGCCAGGCTGACCGCCCTGACCTCGAGCTTTGTGATGAGCCCCTTCCTTCGGGAGAACTCTTCCTCAGGAATACCCCACCTTCGCCCGAAGTTCCCCTTTCGGACGAGGATCGAAACGCTCAAGGGCGAAAAACCTTCCATCTGGCTCAAGGTTTTAAGGTCCGTCTCGAAGACCCTTTCCCTTTCGGTTCCAAGGTCCTCGCAGACGAAGGCCCTGAAGTCTTCGAGCCCGTGCTCGAGCAGAAATCTCGCAATTGCGGCAGGGTTATTTTCGCTATCGGCGAGGACGGCAAGCTTTGGGCTTTCTATCTTCTCCAGGATGGTTTCGATGGGCCTTCCATGGACGCTTACGAAGGCTGCTTCCTCCCAGCTCTCCTTTATCCTGGAGAATGCGAGCTGGACCGAGCTTACGTTCGGGATTATTTCGATGTTCTCCTTCCCGAGCCTTCCCACAAGATATCCAGCGATCCCGTAAAAGCAAGGGTCCCCTGAGGCGAGTACGACCATGCGCTTTCTACCGATGTTCGCCTTGATCCTTTCGCTCACGTCGCTTAGGTTGTGCTTCAGAGGAACCTTCTCCCCTTCGGCTTTGGGAAACATCTCCAAAAGTCTCTCCCCGCCGAAGACGATCTCCGCCTCTTCGATAAGACGCAGGGCCTTCGGGGGGAGGCTTTCGGGGCCTTCCGGCCCGACTCCTACGATGTAGACCCTATCCCACACGACCCCTTCCGAGGATGTTCCCCTTGAAATCGCTGATCACCACATCGACCGAAAGGGCAAATCCCGAACGCTCCCTCGCCCTTTCGGCCGCAAGCAGGCAGATTTTCTCACAGACTTTGCGCCTTTCTTCCTCCCCTAAAGTTCTGAGGAAGTGATGGGCCCCCACCGCCTTTCGAAGCTCGAGGAGCTTTCCCCTTTCTATTCCGCAGCTTTCCGCAACATCTGAGAGGAAGCCTATGTCCACGGGGGAGCTGTGGGCATGGGTGTAGAAAACCCCCGAGGCAAGCTTGCCGATCTTTCCTATCATGCCCCAGATGACTATCTCCTGGAAGCCTTTCTTGACGCTTTCCTCGATAGCATAGCCCACGTAGTCCCCCATCTGGACGAAACATTCCTCGGAAAGTTCGAAAACCCTTTGGGCGAACCTTTCGCTCCTCCTTCCCGTGGTTAAGACGGCCTTCGGGCAGCCACAAGCTTTGGCTACGCCCAGGCCTAAGGAGATGCAGGCTGTGTAGGCCTCCTCGGAGTAGGGAACGACTATCCCCGTCGTCCCAAGGATGGAGATCCCACCGATTATGCCGAGGCGGGAATTGAGGGTCTTTTTGGCGAGCTCCTCCCCACGGGGGACGAAGATGGTGACCTTAACTCCTCGGTCCTCGAGCCTCTCCCCGAGCGCTTCCTCGATCGCCTTTCGAATCATGCGGCGAGGTACGGGATTTATAGCGGGCTTTCCGACCGGGACCTCGAGCCCCGGCTTGGTCACCCTCCCTACTCCTTCGCCTCCTTCGATCGTCACCCCCGTCCGGTCGCCCCACTCGACCCTGGCGCAAATCTCCGCTCCGTCGGTCACATCGGGGTCGTCTCCTGCGTCCTTTACGACCGAGCAGACGGCCTCCGATTTCCCGAAGGAGCAGCTTCGGATTTCGAAGTTCGCCTTCGAACCGGTGGGAAGCACGATCTCAACTTCCTCCACCTTCCCTTGAGAGAGCAAGGCCAAGGCGGCAGCCTTGGCCGCCGCCGCAGCGCAGGCGCCTGTGGTGTAGCCTAAGCGAAGAGATCTCATCTTAGACGCTCGACCTTTTGAGGACCGAAAGACAGACGAGGAAGAAAGCGATACCGAAAGCCAGAAGTACAAGGAAGGAAGCCCAGGGGAAGGACCTTCCTAAGGCCTCCGCCCGAAGGCACCGGCTCGAGTGGACAAGTGGCATTAGATGAAGTATCATCTTAAGCCAGCCCGGAAGGTCCCTCAGGGAGAAGAAGGTCCCCCCGAGGAAGGTCATCGGCGTGAGGATGAGGCTGCTGAAGGTTGCCATGTCCTGATGGGATTTGGCCAGAAGTGCAGCAAGTACTCCCATGAAGGAGAAAGTAAAGCAGGTGAGAAGCAATGTCAAGCCGAAAAGGGGGGTTATCCTCGTAGAGGAGATCGCCAGTCCTATCGCAAGGAAGGCAGAGGAAACCATAAGCCCTCGCAGAACTCCTATGAGGGACTTGCCGAGGATTATGGAAAGGGAGCTTATAGGGGACATCAGAAGCTCGTCGAAACATTTGTAGAAGAGTCTGTCGACGTTCAACTTCATCCCCGCTCCGTTGAAGCTTGCGTTCATAGCTGTGAGGGCGATGATTCCCGGGATCACAAACTCGATATAGCTCACGCCTCCGATCTCGATGCCCCTTCCCAGGCCGAAGCCGAAGGCCAGAAGATAGAGCACCGGGCTCGTAAGGCTCGTGATCAGGAACCTCTGCCAGAGGGACTTCAATATCCTCAGATCCGCCCACCAGACCGAATAGCTATCCTTCAGTATCTTCACCATCTTCCACCTTCCTTCCGGTAAGCTCTACGAAGACGTCTTCTAAGTTCGAATCCCGCACGACGATCATCTTGACCTCTGGAGGCAGGCTTTGGACATAAGCTGTGGCTTCCTCCTTTGAGGGGAAGTATCGGTAATGCACCCGGTCGTCCAGGAGGGTCTCCACCGCAGCGAGCCCCAACCTGAGGCGAAGTTCGAGGGGGCTACCCAGGGCGATGAGCCTCCCACGGTGGATGATCCCCACCCTATGGCAGAGGGCTTCCGCCTCCTCGATGTAGTGGGTCGTGAGGAAGATCGTGGCACCCTCGCTGTTCAGCCTCCTTATAAGCTCCCAGATGCGACGCCTCGCCTGGGCGTCGAGCCCCACCGTGGGTTCATCGAGGAGGAGCAGCCTGGGATGGTGGATGAGGGCCCGGGCGACCATAACCCTCCGTTTCATTCCCCCGGAAAGCTCCCCTATCCTCCGCTCGGCTTGCTTTGCAAGCCCCACGTAATCCAGTAGTTCAGCTATTCTCTTCCTCCTCTCCCGGGAGCCGAGGCCGTGAAGTCGGGCGTGAAGCTCCATGACCTCCCAGACGGTCAGTTCCCTATCCAGGCTCAGGTGTTGCTGCACCACCCCGAACATCTTTTTCACCTCTTGGGGCTGGGAGACCACATCGAAGCCTCCTATCCAGGCGTTGCCCGAGGTGGGTTTGGTGAGCGTGGTGAGGATTCGTATGGTGGTCGTCTTTCCAGCGCCGTTCGGACCCAGAAAACCGAATATCTCCCCCGGACGAACCTCTAAGTTCAGATCTTCGACCGCCCTTATATCCCCGTATACCTTCGTCAGATTCCTCGTGACGATCATCCCTGAGCTTCCGGGTGAAATAGCTTCGCCATAAGTTCGATCCCATCTACTATCCTCGGCCCCGGACGGCAGAGGAGCCAACAGGGGGTGGGATATATCCTCCCTTCCTTCGCCGCCGAGGTCTCCCTCCAGCCTTCCCTCCGGGCCATCTCCTCGACTACCCTCCGGCAGGGCGGCCTCTCCGCCCTGCAGCCGGGGCACATCTCCTTCGGCCTTTCCTCGGCCCTCCTCCCGCAGCTTAGGACCACCTGGGGGTCGAAATCCATTACCTCCTCGAGTCCCACCGAGGTATAGGGTTCCTCGAAATTTAAGGGCAAAGGCTCCCCTCCTGCGAGCCTTATGGCATCGAATTGATAGCACGAGCACGTCGGAGATATTATGGGGTCGTCGGTCATGAGGCGAAAGACCCGGACAGGAGGAAAAGGCTTTACCCTCTTTTGTACCTCCTCCAAGCGCTTCCTTAGCGAGGCTACAAGCTCTTCCCCCCTTCCTTCGTCCCCGGCGATCCTGGCTATCTCCTCCATGGCCCCGAGGACCTCCTCGACCTTCTCCATGTTCGGGAAGACGAGGAGCGGGAGCGATCTTCCCCTTGCATCCTCGATGAACCTCCGGTGAATCCTTTCGAGGACCAATATAAGGTCAGGCCTCAGGGAGGATATCTTCTCGATGTCGGGATGGACGAAGGAGCCCATCCTTTCCCTCCTCCTCGCCTCCTCAGGAAAGTCGCACTGCTCGGTCACGCCCACCACCTTCTCCCCGAGCTCCAGGAAAAAGAGCATCTCGGTCAGGGATGGGGCCAGAGAGACCATCTTTCGGGGCTTCTTTACCTCGCCGATGATATAAGGGCTCTTCATCCTGTGCTCTCTTCGAGGGCTCCCTCGATCTCGAGGTAGACCTTCTTAAGCTCCTCCTCCATCTCCTCCGAGGCTTGCCACATCCCCCTTTCGATGGCCTCGAGGAGCCTCTCTGCGATGTTCTGAAGGGCGTAAGGGTTTACCTCCTTAAGCCAGTTTTGCATCTCCTCGTCCAAGGCGTATTCCTTCGCCAGCTCCTCGTACATCCAGTCCTCCAAGACCTCCGCCGTGGCGTCCCAACCGAAGGCGATGTCCACGGCCCTCGAGAGGTCCCCGGCTCCCTTGTAGCCGTGTCGTTTCATGCTCTCTATCCACTTAGGATTCAAGATCCTGGCCCTGAAGATGTGCTTTGTTTCCTCGACAGTGCTTCTGACCTTCACACGATCGGGATCGGAGCTGTCGCCGCTGTAGGAGCGGGGAAGTTCCCCCTTAAAGGCTTTCACGGCGGCTATCATCCCACCGTGGTAGGAATAGAAGTCGTCGCTGTCCAGCATATCGTATTCACGGGTATCCTCGTTCTTCACTGTGAGATCGAGCCTGCTCAGACGCCTTTTGAACTCCTCCTTGGCCTCGATCCCGAACTTCCCCTTCCCGTAAGCATATCCTCCCCAAACCACGTATATCTCTCCCAAGTCCTTCTCGTCCCTCCAGTTTTTGGAGTCTATGACCTCGCTCACCCCGGCCCCGTAAGTTCCCGGACGACATCCGAAGATCCTGTAGCTCGCCTCCTCCTTCGCCCGTTCCGGGTCCATTCCCCTTGTCACCTTCTCCTCCATCTCCTCCCTTATGTGCTTCGCCACGAAGTTCATATCGGAAGGCTCGTCCAGATCGGCCACAAGGTGCACGGCCTCATCGAGAAGCTCCACCACGTTCGGAAAGGCGTCCCGTAAAAGCCCGCTTATGCGCACGGTAACATCTATCCTCGGCCTTTTGAGCTTTTCGAGGGGGATGACCTCGAGGCCCTTCACCCTTCCGCTCGCCTCCTCCCAGACGGGCTTCACTCCGAGGAGGTAGAGGACCTCGGCTATATCGTCCCCTTTGGTCCGCATGGTGGGAGTTCCCCAGATGACCATCCCCACGTTCTCGGGATACCTTCCCTCGTCCTTCAGATATCTTTCGAGGAGGGCATCTCCTAAGGCGGTCCCCATCCTCCAGGCTGAGGAGGACGGTATGGCCTGAGGGTCTACCGAGTAGAAGTTCCTCCCTGTGGGGAGGATGTCGGCCATCCCGTGGGTGGGAGAGCCCGATGGACCCGGAGGGACGAATCCCCCCTCTAAGGCCGAGATGGCATTTTCAAGCTCGCCCTTCGTCGCCTCTACGCTCGGAGCGAGGAAGCTCGCCATATAGCCGAGGACCTCCTCGACTTCGTGGTCCGATCCCCCGAGGACTTCCTCGGCCACCGAGCGCACCTTGCTTCTGTCGAACCCTTCCTCCCTGAGCCTCCTTACCAGTCGAAGGGAAAGCTCGTCCAGCTCCCTCAGGACCTCCCCTCCCGTCTTCCCCTCGGTTACGATCCTTCCCCTGTTCGAGAGAAGTTCCTCATAGTCGAAGCCTCTGAGCCTTGCGAGCGATTCCCTGAGCGACGGGACCTTTCCGTTTGGAAGCCTTGTCAGGGAGACCAGGAACTCGTCGAGCCTTTCCTCCCTCGGGGGCTCGCCGAGGATGTGAAGGCCGTCCCTGATCTGGGTGTCGGATATCTCGTAGATGTAGTCCCGAAGCTTCTCCAAAAATCGGTCGAAGTTCGAAAGGGCCGTATCCTCATCTACTTCGAGGTCGTGGTCGAGCTTTGCCTCCTTCACCTTCTGCCAGATCATCCTCCTGAGCTTTGGGACCTTCCCAGGGTCCTCGGTCAGGGCCTGGCGGTAGTCCTTCGAGAGGACTTCGATCTCGGCAAGCTCGCCGTACGAATCGGCGTTATGCATCACGGGGATGAGGTGGTCTATTATGCAGCAGTAGCTCCTACGTTTGGCCTGAATTCCCTCCCCTGGGTCGTTTACGATGTAGGGGTAGATGTTCGGAAGGTCCGAGATGGCGATATCTGGAAAGCATAAGTTCGAAAGCCCCACGGACTTCCCTGGAAGCCATTCCAGAGAGCCGTGTTTCCCTATGTGCATCACGACATCAGCCCGGAAGACGTCCCTGATCCAACGGTAGTAAGCGTAGTAGTGATGCGGGATGGGATGGTCCGGACTGTGATAGATGGCCGAAGGGGCATCTAAAAATCCCCTCGGAGGTTGGACCCCTACGAAAACGTTTCCGTTCAGAAGCCCGGGGATTAAAAGCTCACCCGGAGGTCTCCCCCAGGCCTTTATCATCCTTTCCCGGACCTCTTCGGGAAGCTCCCCGAACCATCTCCAGTACTGCTCGGCCGAGACCTTGCCGACGGCCCTCTTCGAAAGCTCCTTCGTGCTCAGCCACCTCCTGTCGTTCGTCGCCCCTTCCAGAACCTCCTCCATGAGGGCCTGTCCGTCTTCTGGAAGGTGATCGAGCTTATAGCCTTGTTCCCTCAGCTTGGCCAAGATCTTCCAGACCGAGGCCGGGGAGTCGAGGCCGAAGGCAGTTCCGATCCGGTCGTTCCTCGGAGGGTAGTTGTGGAGGATGATCGCTACCTTCTTTTCGCCGTTTGGGATATGTCTGAGCCTTGCCCATTTGAGGGCCAGCCTTACGCACTTCTCCATCCTTTCAGGGATAGGCTCGAACCTCGTTATCCTCGTCCCCGTGATGGGGTCCTCCTCGGAGAGCTTCCTTGCTGCGACAGGGAAGGTGATCAGCATCCCGTCGAACTCCGGCATGGCCACGCTCATGGCGACGTCCAAGGGGTTTAGCCCCTGAACCGAACCCCTCCACTCCTTCTGAGAGTTGTAGGTGAGGATCGCCTTTATCACTGGGACCCCGAGCTTCCTCAAAAATTTACCCTCCTCCGGGACGGCCTCAGTTCCCTCGGAAGTCCGATATACCTTCATGGAGAGCGAGAACATGAGGGTGCTTACGAGGACGTCTATCAGGACCTTCCCTTCCTTAACGAAGTATTCCTCGATGACCAACTCCGGTCCCTTCGTTCCAAGCTCCTCGTCCTTTACGCTGTAGAGGAACACGGGTATCACGTTCGCTTCCTGCCTTTCGATCTCCCTTATCAGGCCTTCGACGAAGGTCACATTCTTCGAAAGCCAGAAGCTCTGGTAGAACCAAAGCCCGACGGTGGGTCTTCCAAAGACGACCTTCTTCTGGAGATATTCCTCGAGGCTCGGGATGTGGTCGAAATCCGGATGGTAGATCCCGTCCCAGGGGGGCCTCTTAGGCTCTTCGAACTCGGTGCTTGCCCCGGCAAACTTGTTCGCTGCAAAAAGGATCAGATTTCTGAAGTTTTCCTCCCCTCCGTAGTTGAGGTAGCGTGAGATCCTCCTATAGTCCTCCTCCCCGACGGTCGAAATCCCGACAAGTTCCACGTCGTGCTCGGTGGCCGTGGCCTGGGCGTGGATGGGGACATCGCTTCCCTCGAGCAGGGACATAAGTCTGTCGAACTCGGGGAAGCTCCGCTTGCCGCCGTGGAGGTGAACGATCAGGAGGTGAGCTCTCCTTGCGAACTCGACGAACTCCTCGAACTTCCCGCTTTCGACGAGGTCCTCTCCCGTCCTGAGGCAGACCTCGACCACATCCTCCTCGAGCAAGGCTTTCGCAGCCGAGATGAGCGGAAATACATCGGAAGGGTTCGTGGTAAGGTAGGCGAGCCTCAGCTTTTTCATGGCCTTCCCCCTTGACATCTCACCGCTTCTTTGGTGGCCTCGAGGACCACCTTAGCTATGAGCCGGCTCAGCTCAGAATGCCCCCTTAGCCTTTCCACCTTTCTCCCTTTCCCGGAGATGATCACCACATTGTCCGTTCCCGTGCCCGTAGCCTGAAGGCTAGGATCGTAGACACTTCGCACGTCGAGCTCGCGGAGGGCCTCGACCTTAGCCTCGGTTACGGTGACGAGCGTTCGGGCCATCGCAGCCTGGGAAAGCTCTGCCTGGGTGAAGAGAAAGATGTTGATCGTCCCGGCTTTTGCCCTCTTCGCCGAGGGTCTATCTCTCCCAGCGCACATGGCGTTCATAGTATCGGCCGTGACGAAGGCGAGGACCTCATCCCCTTCCCTATGGAAAACCCCCTTTTCCACGTCCGCCCCAGTGAAGAGGAAAGAGACGAGGGCCTTTGAAAGGCCGAGGGACTTATGCACCTCCTCGAAGAACTCATCGGGATGGCCGTGGACGAAGTCCCAGAGCTCCGGAGGACAGTAGTTCTCCGCCACCAGGTTCACCTCCCGAAACCCCTCTCTCGTGCTCAGGATCTCCCTTCTTCCCTGCAGGGAGAAAACTAAGGTCTTAAGCTGAACCCCTCTGAACCGGTGCCGGAATAACCTGAGGGCGATCCCCGGAAAAACCGGGTTTTGAGTCTTATCCTTCATAAGCCATCCTCAAGAGGACCCTCCCCCCTCACAGAGACACTCCACGGCCCATAGCCTTTCGATGAGGGAGGAGATATTTCGGGAACGGATGATCCTGGAGGCATGAGGGCCGTAGAGCCTTCGGCTCTCCTCTTCGTTTCGCAGCGCATATGTCACCTTCCCCTGCCTTAAGGCCCCGAGCACGAGCTCTAAGTTCCTGCGGTTGGCTTCCCCCACAGGGAATCCGGCGTCCACCACCTGATGGGATTCCTTCATCAGCTCCGAGGCTTGTAAAAAGGACTCTGGCGAGATTTCCCGATAGGGCTTCTCTTTTACGACGGTCGCCCCCACGGCTCGGGCTACGTGGAAGTCCACGTCGTTCTCCGGGAGGACACCGGTGAATATGCCGAAGTCGTGCTTGGCCAGGGTGCGATAGAGCTGAGCCCCACTTCCAGATCCGGCCACGACATATACCGGCCCTATGCTTCTGCTTTTCAGCTCTATTCCTCCGAGGAAGCTGTTGAAGCTTGCTCTTTCGAAGTTATAAAGTTCTGCTATCCTCTCCTCCTCCAGGACCTCCTCAGGTGGCCCACAGGCGAGCACCCTCCCATCCTTCACCAAGACCACGATGTCGCACACCTTCATCGCCAGGTCTATATCGTGAAGGGAGGCTACGATGGTTACCCCCTTTTCCCGAACCAAGCGCCTCAAGATGAGCACCACCTCTATCCGATATCGAGGGTCGAGGTGGGAGGTAGGCTCGTCCAGGATTATTATCTCCGGTTCCTGAGCAAGTGCTCGGGCCAGGAGGACCTTCTGCTTCTCTCCGTCGCTGAGCTCGCCGAAATACCGGTGGGCGAGCTCCGAAGCCCCTACCGTCCGCAGGGCCTCCCATATCTTCTCGATGTCCTCCTTCCCGAGCCTTCCAAGGAATCCCGTGTGGGGGTACCTCCCCATGGCCACTATGTCGAAGGTCGTGAGGAGCCCCGGCGAGGGGGTGCCCGTGAGGACGACAGCCATCCTTCTGGCGAGCTCGCCCTGGCCTATCCGACGGAGGTCCCTCTTGCCGAGATATACCGTCCCTCCGAGCGGGGCGAGGATTTTGGCAAATGTCCTAAGTATTGTGGACTTCCCGCAGCCGTTGGGACCGAGGAGACCGACGAATCGCCCCCTTAGGACCTCTAAGTCGATGTCCTCTACTACCACCCTCTTTCCGTACCCTACCTTCAGACTTCGGGTTCTGAGGCTCATATCGCCGCCCTCCTCTTGAGGAGCAGTATTATCACGACCGGAGCCCCGAAGAGGGAGGTCGTGGCCGAGATCGGAAGCTCCACAGGAGAAAAAAGGGTCCTGGCCAGAAGGTCGCAGAAGCTGGCGATCGTCGCCCCGAGGAGGATCGTCCCGGGGATCAGGATCCGGTTGTCGGACGTTCCAAGGCATAGTCTGGCCATATGGGGGACGGCCAGCCCTACGAAGGCCACCGGACCGGCAAAGGCGGTCACCACGCTCGCCAGGGCGCTCGAGATGAAGATTACGAGGAGTCGAAAGAGCTTTACGTTGACCCCCATACTCTTAGCATATTCCTCTCCCAATAAGAAAGCGTTGAGGGGCTTAGAGATGAGAAAGGAGGCAGGTAGCAGAAGGGAGGCAGCGATCGCCAAGATTTTCACCTCGTCCCACCTGAATCCCGAAAAGCTCCCTAAGGTCCAGAGCACGAATTTATGGACGCGCTCCTTCTCGGCGAAGGCTATGAGGAAGTTGCTCAGCGCCGAGGCGATATAGCCCATCATAAGCCCGATGACCAAAAGGGTGATCATGTCCCTCACCTTGGCGGCCACCGCTATGACGATGAACATCACCCCCATCGCCCCGACGAGGGCGGCCAGGCTGAGGAAAAAGGGATGAACAGAGGCGAAACCCAAGGCAAATCCTCCGAGCATGATGAGGGCTACCGTGAGGGTTGCCCCGGAGGAGATTCCCAGGATGTAGGGGCCTACAATTGGGTTGCGGAAGAAGACCTGGAGGAGAAGTCCTCCCACGGCCAAAGAGGAACCGCAGAGAAGCCCGGCCAGGGCCCGGGGGAGCCTTATCTTCCATATCACCGATCTGAAGACCCAGGTACTTCCCTCCCCGCCGAGGACGATTCGGCAGGTATCGGGAAGGGGGATTTGGACCGAGCCCAAGCTCACGTTGAGCACGAGGAAGACGAAAGCTCCTACCCCGAAGGTCCCCAGGACGAGAGGATATCTCGCCCACCTCCTTTCGAGGAGAGCGGAGGCGCTCGTCATCTCGACGGCTTCGTCCATCTTTCCCTATCCTCTGTGCAGCTTCATGAAATACCTAAGTTTATGGTTAGGAAAGAGATGGGGATGGAAGATGGCCGCCAGGTCCTGAATTATCTCGTCGGTCCTGTCCACGGACTGGTAGTACCAGGGCTGAAAGCAGTACACCTTTCCTTCCTTCACCGGCTCGATGTCGGCTAAGATGGGGTTCGCCTCCACAAGGCCCTTTATGGTGGAGCTGACGTAGGGGGGATAGAAAGAATATATGAACACATCTGCCTCCATCCCTCTAAGGTAGAACTCCTCCAAGGTGACGTTGGCGTTTCCGGCACCCTCTAAGTCCCGGAAGATGTAATTCCCACCGGCTATGGAGATCATCCTCGCTGCGTAAGAACCGCCGGCAGGGACGTAGCATTTGCCCTTCCAGATGCTTCCCCAAAGCACGACAGGTTCTTGCTCGATCGAAGCGACCTTTTGATGTATTTCCTTCACCTTATTTTCTACCTTTTCGAAGAATTCCGTCGCCTCATCCTCCTTGTCGTAGAATGCGGCCAAGAACTTTATCCATTCGAGCCTCCCCAGTGGATGGGACTCCAACCACCCGTTGTCCACCGCCACCGGGACCCCCATCTCCTCGAACTTCCGGAAGGCCCTCACGGCCGTAGGAAGTCCGGTATATGTGAACACCACGTCCGGCTTTAATGCTAAGATCTTTTCGTAGTTAGGCTCTTCCATACCTTTACCTACAACCTCGATCTTCCCCTCTTCCATGCCCTTCTTTATCTCGTCTATGTACCACCTGTCCTTCCTAAGATGGACCCCGACCACGCTGCCCAGCACCCCGAGGGCCCTCAGGCAGGACACCGAAGTGCTGGAGAGGCAAACGACCCGCTCCACCGGCACTTTGATGTAGTCATAGCCGGCGACTTCCCTCTCCCGGGGCACGAGGATGAGCTCATGTCCTTCGCCATCGGTCACCTTCTTGCGACCGTCGGATAAGTATTCAATTTCGAACCCAGAGGCGTACTTGATAGGGACCGAAGTTCGGGAGGGTATGGAAGTGGTCGACTTCCTGCACCCCGGCGAGAGCAGGATGGCAAGCCAGAACGGCAGTATCCATTTCATCCGACTTCCCTTATCGCCCGAACTATTTGCCCGGCCTTAAGATCTTCGAGCTTGAGGTAATTCCCTCCCATCTCGGCGCATATGCCCCGCACAATGCCAAGGGAGATAAACTCCTGCTCAGTGTCTATGACAAGCGACCTTATCCCCACTTCCTTTATCCTTCTGGCTACCTCCCTCGCCTCCTCGACGGGGTCTTTCCCCTCAAGGCTTACGTTCGCCCTTCCATCTGTGATGAGCACGAGAAAGGGGACGATGGATCTGTCCCGACGAAGCTCGCTTTCGATCGTCTCGAGCCCGAGTTTCAGACCGTGAGCCAAAGGAGTTCGCCCGCCGGTCGGAAGCTCGGCCAGATATTTCCGGGCCATCTCCACGCTGTTTGTGGGAGGAAGCACAAGTTTCGCCTCCTTCCCCCGAAACACTACCATCCCCACCCTGTCCCTCTTCTGGTAGATGTCTAAAAGAAGAGAAAGCACGGCTCCCTTCGCCGCCTTCATCCTCTCCTCGGCCGCCATAGAGCCGGAGGCATCGAGGACGAAGAGGATCAGATTTCCTACTTTCTTCTCCCTTACCTTCTCCCGAAGGTCGTATTTGGTTATGACCAGGGCGTTTCCACAAGACCTATCCTTCCTCCCGACCTGGAAGGGAGCCGCCGCCCTCAGGGTGGCGTCGAAGGCGAGGTCCCTCACCTTTCCCTTAGGTACCACGCTTCCCACGTATCGCCCGCTCCTTGAGTCCGAGCGGGCCTTCGACCTCCGTCCGGTCTCCCGGCGGGGAAGCTGATCGGGGGCCGGGAAGGCAAAAGGCCTCACTTTGTAAGGCGGATCGCTTTCGAAGATCTTCTCCCCCCCTCCCTCGGACGGAAGATCCTCGTCGTCCTGAGGGTCCTGTCGCCCTTCGCCCTTTTTCTCCCTCGGCCGACGCCACCTTTGGAGGCTTTCCTCGAGTTGCTTCTGGTCCAAGCCGGGCTCCTCGAAAGGCTGACGGCGACGGCGATGGGGGAGCGCAAGCTCCGCCGCCTCCCTCACGTCCTCCTCGGCGACCTCCGTCCTTCCGTCGAAGGCGGCGAGCGCCAAGGCAGCCTTATGCATCACGATGTCGGCCCGATGGCCATCCACCCCGAAGTCGAGGCATATCCGGACGATCAGGTCCAGCATCCCCTCCCCGAGCCTCACATGGGGCAAAATTTCCTTTGCCCTGCGGACCCTCTCCCTTAAGATCTCCTGCTTTCCCTCCCACTTAGCCACAAATCCCTCGGGATCTTCCTCGAAGGCGATTTGCCTCCTCACCACCTCCTTCCTCTCCTCCGGGTCCTGGATGCCCCTTACTTCGACCGAGAGCCCGAAGCGGTCCAGAAGCTGCGGCCGTAGTTCCCCTTCTTCGGGGTTCATCGTCCCCACGAGGACGAAGTTCGCCGGATGGCTGAAGGAGATGCCCTCACGCTCCACGTAGTTCACCCCCATGGCCGCGGTATCGAGCAGAAGGTCGACCAGATGATCGTCGAGCAGATTGACCTCGTCGATGTAGAGGATTCCACGATTCGCCGCAGCCAGGATACCGGGTTCGAAGTTCTTTTCTCCGGTCTTTATCGCCCTCTCGATGTCGAGCGTTCCGACCACCCTGTCTTCCGTGGCCCCCAAGGGAAGCTCTACCACAGGAACCCTTTTGACCACGACCTCCAGCTTCTCACCTCTGGCGAGCTTAGAGAGACAAAGATCGCAAAGCTCCTCGGGCCTTTCCGGGTCGCAGGAGAAGGGGCATCCCGCTACGGCCTCGATCTCGGGGAGGAGCTGAGCTAAGGCTCTCACCGCCAAAGATTTAGCAGTTCCCTTCTCCCCCCTGAGCAGCACTCCCCCAATTTTGGGGTTTATGACGTTCAGGAGGAGGGCCTTCTTCATCTTCTCCTGACCCACGATGGCGCTGAAGGGATATACCAATCTCTTCCGGGACAAGGCCCTATTCTCCTTAAAATTCGACCCTATAGCCTACCTTAGCCAAGCGACCTATGCTGTAGTAAAGATAACGGTTAGGAGCATTGTCCCTTAAATCCCCAGAAACTTGTACTTCTTCGTCGAAAACGTTGTCCACGGAAAGGGTGAAATATCCCTTCCACAACCTATATCTTCCGTAAAAGTTGAGAACGCTATAACCGTCCAGATTCCGTTCCCTGGAGGTGAGGATCTGACAGTTCAGGTCGAGCAGTAAAGGATGGGTGAGATACTGTACACCTAAGGTGGCCTGGAACTTCGGCCCGGACTGATACTCCTTTCCGCTGGGATCTTCGGCCGTAGGCTCAGCCCAGTAACCTGCGGTATACAACGAGATGTTCTGTATCCAACCGGAACGGCGGATGAAGGGGGTCCCCCTCGATTCCCATTCTACGCCCTTGCTTTCGTAGGTTCCAGAGTTGAAGTACGTCAACGGATAACCCCTGGACCGATCGATCTCGATCTTATCCCTGTACGTCATGTAAAACCCCGCAAGGCGGAGCCGGAGGAACTCGTCGTCGTACTTCCCCCCGATCTCGTAGGTCCAGCCTTCTTCAGGCTTCAGCTTGGGGTTGCCGACCAGGAAGCTGCTTTCGTAGTACATGTTGCCGAACGTCGGGGCGCGGAACGCCTTTCCAGCGTTGGCAAACAAGTTTAGTCCGTCCATAGCCTTAAAGGTCAGGCCGAAGCTGGGCAGGAATCGGCTGTAGTCCCTGGTCCCGGGCTCGCCGTCGATGAGCTGCCCCCGTATGCCGAGGGTGGCTGTCAGGCGGCCCCGAAAACTTCTTTTCGTCTGAAGAAAAAGTGCATAGTCGTTCCGGCGATGGCACCCGATTTTAGCTCTATAATCCGCACCCCGATATACCCATTCGGTGCCTACGTCGAACCGCCAATCGGAGATGCCGAACCTATACATCCCCACAAGGCCGAAATTGTAATTCTTGCTCTTCGTTTCCGGCTTGCTGGGGTCGGTATACTCCCTCCGTCGCATCTCGTCGTAATTGGCAAATGCCTTGGCCTTGAAGGTAGAAGTTTCATATATCAGATCGACGAAATGCTTGTAGTGATCCTGGTCGGTCCCCTGATAGGGCTTGCCCTCCTCGAAATGTTTCTCGAAGCCAGTATCGTAATACGAGCCTAAATAATCTAAGCGAAAGTTTTCCGTAATGTTGACGTCGAGGTTCCAGGAGTATTTGTCGGTATTCTTTAAGTTATAGTAGTATCCTTTTGAGAAGCTCCTGGAGATCCCGTGTCGTTCGCCCAAGTGTTGGTAGTTAAACCCGATACTTATGCCCCGTAGGGACAGGGAGAGGCTGTGATTGTTGTAAAGCTCTTCGCCAAGTTCCACCGAGCCCTCGATCCTCATCCCCTTCGGGGGCCTTTTGGTGATGATATTTATGACCCCGCTCATGGCATCTGCGCCGTAGAGGGTGGAAGCTGCTCCCTTTAGGACTTCGACCCGTTCGATCTGGTCGACAGGGATGGTGTTGAGGTCGTAGCTGTGCCAGCTTGCCCCTTGGACGGGCACGCCGTTGACGAGCACAAGCTCACCTCCTCCGATGCCTCGGATGGAGAGGGTGCTGTTCATCCCTCCATGGCTTATGCCCATAGGTCCGAATGCCTTGTAGGCAAAGCCTCCGGTCCTCTTCAACGCATCGACCAAGTTGTTGGCCCCGGTCTCCCTCAGCTCTTCGGAAGAGACCACCTTCACGAAGCGTGAGCTCTCCTTCTCCTTCACGGGAAAGCGCTCCGCCGTCACGATTACGGTGTCGATCGTGACGATCGGCATCTCAGCCCTAACATGAGATGCCCCTAAGATCAGCGCTGCCAGGAACGCCATGCAATTCCCTCGCATGTCTCCCTCCTTTCTTTGGGTTTTTGCGTTCACCTATCTTCGGAGACAGACCCCTATTCTCCTTTCCTTAACTTATAGGCTAATTTTACCAGATTTCTCAATGCTGCTTCAGTTTCTGGCCAATCTCTGGTTTTCAATCCACAATCTGGGTTTATCCAGAAGTTCTCCTTCGGGAATGCCTTCAAAGCACGCTTTACAATGCGTGCCATATCCTCAATGCTTGGAACAAATGGTGAGTGGATATCCCAAACACCTAATCCTATCTGTCTTTTAAAATCCACATTTTGGAAATATTCGATAATGTCGCCTTTGCTCCTTGAAGCTTCAATGGTGATCACATCGAAGTCCATCTTGAGAATGTATCTTATAATCTCTCCAAATTCCGAATAGCACATATGCGTGTGAATTTGTGTTTCAGCTTTTGCTCGAGATACTATTAAATTGAATGACTTCACTGCCCAGTCAAAGTATTTGTCCCAGTTCCTTTTCTTAACAGGAGCTTTCTCTCTGAAGGCAGGTTCGTCAATCTGAACTATCTTAATACCTTTTTCTTCATAATCCCTTATCTCATCCCGCAGGCAAAGTGCAATTTGATAGGCCACCTCCTCGACGGGGATATCTTCTCTTACATAACTCCATGCCAGAATTGTAACGGGCCCGGTCAACATCCCTTTCACTGGCTTTCGAGTCTGCTTCTGGGCAAAGCTTATCTCATCGATGGTCATAGGTCCTGGCCTTGATACATCGCCATAAATTATTGGGGGCCGATAACATCTTGTGCCGTATGAGATAATCCAGCCCTTCTCTGTGGTGGCGATGCCATCTAACTTTTGAGCAAAAAATTCTACCATGTCAGTTCTCTCAAACTCGCCATGGACTAACACATCGAGCCCAATATTTTCCTGAAATTTGATCAAACCCTTTATCTTATCCTGAATAAATTTTTTATATTCAGCAGAACTAATTTTACCTCTTCTGAACTGAGACCTTTTTCTCCTTACCTCCTTGTCCTGAGGAAAGCTTCCTATGGTCGTTGTCGGAAACAAGGGCAGATTTAGAATCTCTTTCTGTCTTCTGTATCTTTCTGTATAACCATAAGACCTTCTGAAATCTTCATCTTTCAGGTTCTTTATCCTTTCTCCTACAACATCGTTTTTACCAAAATCACCTGTTTCTTCGTTCCATTCATTCGCCAATTCCCAATCTCCTTCGAAGGCTTTTGATATCAATCTCAGCTCATACAATCTCTCCTTCGCAAAAGCGATTCTTTTTACAAGTCTTTCATCTAAGTTCTCGCCCTCTATGGTGATCGGTAAATGATATAAAGGCGAAGCGTTTGAAATCATAACATTTTTGGCATGGGAGGAAACTTCTTCTAAAAATTCGATACTTTCTTTTATGTTCGTTCTCCAAATATTTCTTCCATTTACAATTCCTGCGATAAGCACTTTATCATCTGGAAATCCATATTTTTTAATATGATCAAAATTTTCTTTTCCGTTGACAAGATCGAGACCTATCGCATAAATAGGTAGATCATACAGCTCTTTCAAAAAATCGACGGAATCATAATAGGTGAACAAATAGATTTTGCAGTTAGAAGTTCCAAAGTTATCGTATGCTTTCTTTATAAGCTCGATTTCTTCGCCGGATAACTCCAAACAGAAGGCTGGTTCATCAATATGAACCTCATTAAGCTCATTTAGCAGATTACGATACACATCGGATAAGGACAATAAGAAGCTTCTAAATTTGGCTTTGCTTATACCTTTCGATAATTTAAGGAAAGTAAAAGGACCAATCATATATGGGATACCTCCCTTATACTTTTTTACATCTTCAAAATTTGCTTGCTTAAACGAAAAGTCGTTCAGCTCGCTGAAATCCGGAACCAGATAATGGTAATTTGTGTTAAACCACTTAGTTAACTCTAAGGCATTTTTCCCCCTACATAGTTCATAGTATTCATCGAGATCTCTTACCTTGTACATACCAAGCATACAGGCTGTATCAAGCATCTTGTCGTACTTGGTCATTTCACCAAGGGGATATTTATCTACAAATTCGTCGTAGGTGGATAGAATATCCCTTTCCAATTTATCGAGCACCCTCTTAAATTCATCCTCTGAGACCTCTCCTTTCCACAGTGATTCCGTTATCTTCTTGAATTCTCTATTTTCCCCCAGACGAGGAAAGCCATAAGCATATGTCTCCATAATTCACCTCCCCTTCGTGTTTGTTCGTCGATCAATTTCATCCATCCGATGCAGTCCTCCGGAGGCGGCGAAGATCGTCCTCAGCTTAGTGCTCATCCGATCACCTCTATCAGATGGTCACCCACTCTATACCAACCTTCTTCAGGGCATATCCGGTTTCCCTGAGGTAATCGCCGTAGCACATCATCCAATGGAATCCCCTCATCTCCCTCAGCAGCTTCCTCCAATCCCCCTCTATCTCCACGTCCGCCTGGGAGCGGCATATCGGGAGAAGGGGTGCATCCAGGATCTTCCCCCTAAACCCGACCCATACCCTCTCCTCGAAATCGGGCACGATCAACGTCACCTCCTGCCCCCTCCTGAACTCTACCTTAGGGGCGGCGCCGTAATCGGATTCGAAATGGGTCATTATCTTCACATCCTCGTAGCTTTCACCGTCCATCTTCCTCGGAGCAGTGCAGTGGGCGATGGTCACCACGCCGTCGTGGGGATAGGTCGGATCGTTGAGGAAGACGGGCCTGCCGGATATGTGGTGCAGCAGAATCCCCGATGGGATCACGACGAAATCGGACTCACAGAAGGCGAGGTAGCCCTCGTCGTTTATCAGGCTGAGCGTAAGACAGGCGGTGGTCTGAGCTATGGGAAGTATGGTCCCCATACATCCGCCGACGGTGATGGCCTCGGAGCCGAGCTCCTCCATCAGATCCTTGAAGACCCTGTAGAGGACGAAGGCGTTGTCCACGAATTTTCTGTCGGTTTGCAAGGTGACGCCCTCTTGGGATAGATACTCATCAGCCCGTCTATGGGCCTGTCTTACGATGTCCTCGTCGCCTTTGGCCTTCTCGATCCTTTTCGCCAGATCGGGGTATGGAACCGTCCTTATGTCCAGGCTCCACCTCTCCCGAGCAAGGGTGACGGCTCTGCCTCCTATCCCCCAGCCCCCCGGGTCTCCTATCGAGATTATCCTGCTTCCGAGGGCCTTCTTCAGGCCGTAAAGCGCTCTGAGCCTCCACAACAACTCGTCGTAGCTATCAACCACCACATCCTCCACATCCACGCCGGACTGACGGAACTCGTCCGACCGCTTGCGGAGGAAGGAGGGGTGGACGACCTCGTACCAGCGGTAGAGGGGACCAGATCTGTGCCTTACGAAGATGATGCTCCATCTGCTGGAAGAGACGAGTTCCTCGAGGATGTTCCCTCCGGCAGCGTAGATCAGGGTGAGGTCCGAGGAGCTCAGCTCCTCCTTCACTCCGGACAGATCTTCCGCCGACTTCAAAGGTGAAACGGGTAACACCTTAAGAGGGAAGGATGCCTTCGAGGCAAGATCGCCCAATTCGGCCTCTATCCTTCGAACCTCCTCTTGGGCTTCCTCCTCGGTCTGTATCCCTCCCCACGGCCGCCAGCTCGTCGCCTCCCTTCTTTGATAGACCCCGTAGGTAAGGACGGGTTTCACCCTAAGCTCCATCTTAAACCTCCCGATCGTTGAAGTTAATTCCGAACAGAACCTCGAAAATACAGGGCAGCTTCGGGAGATCTCGTACTCACTTAATTTTGACAACTTCAAGATTTAAGATCTTCCCTAACTTCTCGATCTCGCTTACATGGTTTCCATAAGTAATTACATTATGGAGAGATGATGTTTGCCTCAAATACTCTTCGAGGTTTTCCATCTTTAAATAGGCAGAGAACGAACAATGACCAGAACTTTCGACCTCTATAATTTCAGCAGTTGTAACAACTATTCTATTTGCCTTTGGACCTATTCTTGCAAGGGTTACCTCTCCCTTCGGTAATTCAGCATAAGCCGTTATTCCTCTATCAGTATTATGGTAGCGCATAAGAAAGTATTTGCCTTTCGCAACTCTCAAAGGGATCACATCATGAGTAAACCTTGCTTTGTTCTGAGATAAATATTCTTTTGTATCAGCAAGTCGGACTTCAAGCGGTGGGAATCCAGGCCCGTTTTCCGGTCTGAACAAATAAATATTTCCCATAATTGAAGGGCTATCCGTTATATAATGGAAGATCATCATCGTAAGTAGGGCGTTCAGATCCCCTTCACATCCTGCTGGTATATCCTCATCGTTAAGTTTTGCAAGAGCCTGACACGGTGTAATGAATCTCCTCTTAAATAAATCGCTTAAACAATTTATTGTTAACGCATTTGCATCCTGTTCCTTCAATATTTTTTTAATTGCAAGATAAAACTTAACAACCTCTAAATATTCGTCCTTACCTATGCTTCCAAAATCTTGGACTTTATCTTCCCATTCTTTGAACTCTTCTTTCGCTGTATCCAATTCTATTTCATCTATTTCTTTTAAGAGATAGTTCATTGATATTTGCTTAACGATCGAACCGAATACATCCTTTACCCTTTCCAGGTTCCAATCAGAACCAATTACTCCGGAAAGAGATTTATGTCCCGTCGTCCCTGCCATTTCTCCAAAATATAAAATTTTACTTTTTCTCATCCTTTCCCTTGCTCTTAAAACCTTCAAAGTTTCTTTCGCTTCAAGAGGGGTTACGAACTGATAAACTTCTGTCCCCTTTAAGGTCAAGAAGGAACAGATGTCTTTTGTCCATGCTCCATAATATCCTTCATCCGTCCATAAAACAATTGGTTTCCCTATATAGGCAAACGGTTCAACGTCTAATCCGTGTAGTAGGGGAATAACAACTTCTGACTTAACATCTACATATGGAGAAACATCAGAGGGAACCCTTTTGTCGAAAATAACATCTGGTAGGAACTCAACGATATCTTCCGCTATCCCTTCTATTTCCTTCTTCGCTCTTTCCACCCTTTCCTTTTCGTTACCAAATATCTGGATGTAGAGCGGCCTTTTACCCATTTCTAACCTCCCTATGGTTTTCATGTCCTACACATCCCTCAAGCCTCTACGCTAAACCTCGTAATGGACCTTGAACCCCACCAACCTGGCGAAGTGCTCGAAGTCCCTCGCATGGTCCCCGTAGACAACCACCCTGTGCCAACCGTGCTCCCAGTCCTCAAGAAGCCTCTG
>Ga0164311_10000121_pt1 | contig 28618 bp, 34 predicted proteins | sample GuaBasSedimGuay2_FD_121796 | JGI IMG/M metagenome (GOLD analysis project Ga0164311, IMG submission 121796) | Subseafloor sediment microbial communities from Guaymas Basin, Gulf of California, Mexico - Guay2, Core 4569-9, 9-12 cm | ecosystem: Environmental > Aquatic > Marine > Hydrothermal vents... | reverse complement strand
ATCAAATCCTTATACTTCAACTTGTAATTAAAATACTTTCATCTTTTTTTACACTCTTATTGAATAAAATAGTTGTCTGTGATTGCCATACCGCTTCAATTTCTTTGCGAAATTCTTCGTTTCCTCGTTTTATAGTGATAAAGTCTGCATTATTAAACAAAGCTTCTGAAACAAGCAAATCCGCAGTATCACCTTGTATCGTGTATTCAGATGTTGAACCACTAAGATCAAAAACAGAACCGGCAGATAACTTTTTTGATGGTATAATTATAGTTGTAAGTATTGGTGTGTATTTATACCCTAAATAATCATCAGCTACAAACTGGAACAAAGGGCTGTTATTGGCATAAGACAAGGTTAATATTTTACTGGTAGTACCTTCATAAACTAATTTCAATATTTGCCAATCTGGAGCATCTGTTCTTGTCCCCGGTTCTGCTTTTTGAACGTACTCAATCCGATCTTCCGAATCATATAGTAAATTTAATTCAAATTTATCAGTTGACATAATAAAATCCTAATCAAAAATTATTTACACCTAAGTACAATTAAATCAGTAATAACATTTGGTTTAATCAAAAGCAAGATTAAAGCCATTTTATTCAAATATTATCTTACCAAATGGTTCAGCATCCCAATTAGCATGTGTGCTTTTCAAAGCAGTTAATTTTACGGGCACTTCCATTGGTTCTTCTGGTTGAAAAACAAATGGGATTGATGTAGTTCCAACTTTAACTTTTGGCAATATCAATGTCATGGTATTGACTTTATTAGGGTACGTAAAAACCAATTCTGCTCGTAACGCCGATGGTTGTGTTAATAAATTAATTAAAATATTTGTATCGGAACCATCTCCTCCTAAAGAATAAGAAAAATTCTTTTCAGTTAATTCAACAAACTCAGTATTGACAACCAATCCTGAAGCACTTAAAAGGATATCTGATAAAACTTTAACACCACCTTGAGAAATATAATGCTCTTGTAAATCACGGGTTATATCAAACGATACTTTGACAGAACAACCAAAATAATCAGAATCAGAAAGTACCGCAATTACGGAAGATTCATGTGTTCCACTATCCCCAAGATACAATTGAGCTAATCCAAAATACAACGACTCTGTTTCAACAAGTTTAGTTCCTATCATCATACCACCTTTAATTTAAACCATTAGTAACAATAAAATTTTCAGCCAATGGGTTTAGTTTAGTATTACTTCTTTTAACAATAAAAGCATTATTAACAGTCCCATCAAGCAAACCTAATAAAACAGAATCACCAACAGCATAAGTAACATCTGCATCCTGAATGATCAATTTTAGTCCTTTAAAAGTTTCAACCACGTAAATATAATTGGTTTTAACTTCAATTACTATTCCGAACTCATAAGTTTTTGGAACAGTCGCTAATCCAAATTGATCTAAAATTAAATTACTCATAATCTAAATCAGTATATTCTACTGTCCCTATTGTATTAGTTAACGAATTAACAGTGCCAGTGGTAATTACTTCAGTAATAGTACATAAAATATCAAGACTCCGGAGAGTTGAATCTATTTGACAAACTTCACCAACTTTCAAAAGTGGTGTGTGCCTACCAATATCGATATCTCGTGTTATTTGTATATGGGTATGTTTATTAATTTCATAAATGGCCCTCTTTTGAATGAGATCGGATATCCGATAAATACCATTATTAATATCGGGCAAGTCTACAAAGGGATTAACTTTCAAGGTAACCCCAGAACTGGAAACACCCGAAACTTTTAAATGATACGATAAATCACTATTAAAATAAGAAAGGTCAATCCCCTCCTCAGCAATTAAAATAACAGAAACATTATCCCCATAAGGAACCAGCAGATTAAAAGCTTGTCGATTTGTATCTGCTATCGAATCAGCCAAAGTTAAAAACAATTCGACAGACCTATAAGTTTCATCAACAATAGACACTTTAACAAACCATAATTTATTTGGATTTATGTTCCAATCTGCAATCTCATGTGCCATGTAATCCACTCTCCGCTTTTTCGCCAATTAAACCCATTCGCCAGCCACGGGTACCAGCGCCATTATATTCCATGCCTTCTTTAGCCATTCGTTTTAAAATCTGATTGGTACGATAATTAATTTCCCAAGAAACAACGTATCCTCTGTATGCTCCGCAAAAGAAAAAGGCTTCAATCCGAGCATTAGTTTTACCGAATCCTTGTGAAGCTTCTACAAAGAAATTATACTTTTCAAAACCACGCAAAATTAAAGTCTGTCCATTTGGTGACAAAATGGAAAGTTCTTCTATACCAACTAATTTGGCACCGTTTTCAGACGACCAACCAGGATCTGTTGTCCTAATATCTGGTGAATTGTAAATTATACCATCTTTAAATTTTATTGTATAATACATTACTATTTTCTCCGTATTATTATTATGCCGACATCGGCTTGCACCTATTCTACAAATATTAGGAATATAAATATCTTAAAGTTAAAACTAAATCAGTTGTACTGCCTGGAGAGTGAGTTCCTTCCTCAATTAACTGTTTAATATTGAAGTAAAGATTTTGTGCTCCAGTCAATGCTGCACTATCCAGACTTAATCTACTGTTAGTTCCTGCCAATGCTGTACCTGCCCATGTAGCTGAACCGGGAACAGCATTAGTAGTTGTTATACCTTTTAAACTTGAGTCAGCAGGAGTACCGCCCCCCAAAAAATTATGGTCAGAACTTGTATGTGTATCATCATCCCATGCTTCCAAATAAGGAATACCCGCAGTCTCACCGTCAAAATAAATAGCAAAAACATACCTGGTATTACCACCATCCTGCTCGCCAGCAGTCGTACCAGCCAAAGGAACTTGGGCGTAAAAAGTTGTTGAATTATCTTTAATAAATGTTTTTTCAGCTTCATTATCACCAGATGCCGGAATAACTATAGGATATCTTGTTCCACTTATAGCATCACCATCAGTTTGTTGCTCCGAACAAAAACATAAAGCATCATTTGTTAAATCAATCACAACCCAATTAGATGAGGAGCCACCTGCCCCACCAGTTGCATTTCCAGAATTAACACCATCATTTGATGTGTCGTTAAATAACCAATAAGTATTTGGTTGTGCCATTGTCAAACCCTCCTATTAAATATATTAAAAATTACTTAAACTTCCTTAATCGCACTTTGTAAATGTAAAGCGTACACGGCTTTAAAAATAGGTACTAATTGTACTGCGGAAATATCTATTTTACAAGGTTGTACTTTAAACCCATCAGAAACACTCAAAGCAAGTTTCATATCTTGCCATAGTGTACCATCTGATAAAACTAAATCAAGAGGTATGCCTTCTACTATAGAACCTACAATCTGCAAAGTCATCTCCATTGTTTCCAACGTTGTAATTGTGGCATTTATATCTAACATTGCATTTTGAGATGTCCAAGTAGCTACTTTCAAATCTAATATAATAGGTTCAACAAAATCTTGCCACAACACAATATCAAGTGACATACTTTCTAAAAATTGATAATAAGCAGCTAATCCCAATTTACCATCTTCCAAAATTAAAGATGCTACTATTAAATCTAATGGAATATTATTTATTATTTCACCCAACGCTGCAAAATCCAAATTTAGATTATCTTTAAACTGGTAATACGTAGCCAAATCAAGTTGACCATCTTCTGTAACTACATTTGAGACCTTAATATCTAATTTTAACTTTTCTATAAAATCTTGCCAAACAACTAAATCAAGTTTAGTATCCGATAAAGTCACAAAATAAGCCTCAACATCAACTGACACGCCGGTCAAAGATTGACGAAAAGCAATAATATCTAATGCCATATCATGCAGAGCCTCGCCACCAGATCCAAGCTCAAAATTAATCGCATTGTAAGTAGGTGGCGTATATGAATCGTCTACTACGAAATTAATATTATTATATGTTGGGGGAGTATATGACATAAATAATTATCCTGTTAAACCATCAAAAATCTCAGAGTTCTCACCATCTATTCCTACGGCTATTATTCTAAACTTCTCATTGGGTCCGCCTAACATAGGCAATACCCAATCACCTGAACTATCCGATTCAGTTGTAAATAAAATTTCTGGTTTTATATTTTTGTAACCTATAATAGTACGAACAACACCAGATCCATCTAATTTAACAGTTCCACTAAAGTTAATTGTACGCAATTTGCCCGATTTTATAGGCGTACTTACTTTTCTACCAGTATGAGTTGCCATGTCTAAACCTCCTTAACACATGCGTACTGTGTTGAATATCCCATAAAACATCTCCAATTTACGCCATCAACATCCTCTAATATATCACCAATTGCAAAACCGGATACAAAAGATGGCACTCGTTTTATCAATGGAATTTTCCCGACCAAACCAACAGAACTGGAACAGACATACTCCAGCATATAAAACCTCTCTTCGTATTCGTCTGGATCGTGTGCCGTAGTACTCAAACCTAAATACACACCTGTAGTATACGCTAAATTTAAGGTTCCATCTGGACCAATAATTGTGTAGCCTGCCGTAAAAAGTGTAGTTGCAGCCTCCGCATAGTAACCTACAAAATCAGAAAGCTTACTGCCAGTTGTATAACTATTTGTTAAATCAGCCGTAAGAGTAGTTCCACTAAGTGTTTTTATAGTTATCTTTTCCATTTTAACAGTGGATATAGCATCATCATGAGTGGTACGAATATAAATTTCTTTGTCCACTGCCCAATTTGATGGTACAGCGTCAACAACAATGGATACATCTGAACCAGCAGTTAAAGTTGTGGAGCAAGTTGCTACCGTTTCCGAGAGATCATCGTACCCTTTATCCATTCTGCCAAAACTCACCCCACGACAGTCTGTACTCATTAAATCATTAAGGAAAAGTAATGCGTTTAAATTCCCATAGATCCATAAAATATAGGTGCCAGTCTCAGACACAATAAAATTACTTACATTATATGCATATACATTTCCACCGGTATGGGTAGAATTATCCCATGATTGGTAACCGTAACATTTTATATAACTAGTTGTCCACACAATTTTAAAATATAAATCATCATCCCCACCTTCCCCTGGAGAATAAATTACAAAATAGTCATTTATAGCGCAATTATCTTCATCTGTTGCATAAACCGAATCATGAAGAGTCCATCCAATACCAGTAGAAGAATAATCATAAGTGCCATTCCGTTTACAAACAAAATCACGTAATCGTTGGAAGAACTCTTCTTTATCAGTGCATGTGATATTTACTAAATTTGCGTAAGCCATAATACTTATTCTCCTTTTATAGTAAAACTTCATGATCAGGATTATTTTCACAAATCAATCTGATTTTATACCCTCGTTTACCCTCTTTACACCCTCCACAAATGGATTGTTTGTACATTCCTGCATTACATTTAGGACATTTAATACCCACTTTTTTTAAATTCATTTTTTGTCCCGTATATTTTTTATTTGCCTTTTTACTATCTTCTTGAACTTCTCTGATCCTGTTATGTTCCTCTAATTGCTCTTGAATTTGCTTTGCTCTCATTTCAGGGTTTTGAATCCAATACTGCCCTTGAATAAAATAAGACTCTTTCCCAATTGGTTTACTATCGTAGGGGTGCCACCCATCCTTACGTAACTCAGATTTAGTCTGTTTAAAAGCATCGGAAATGCCAATTGTATATAATTCAAAAGCTTTTAAAACTGCTTCTTGTGAAAAAGCTTCTAACATCATAATGATTTTTTTATCTTGTGTTTTCAAAAAATAACTCCTTTTAAACATCTATATTACATTTTAAATACATTGCCACTCATACGTTTGGTACGCTTGACAAAATAAAGAATACCCTTGATCTATATGTTGTTGACTTAATACCATCCCACAACGCATTTCACTACAATCCGATGCGGGTGGAGGGGAACCAGGCTCATACGGATTGTCGGGTAAACAACCACAAGTAGTATTAGCCCATCTGGTTCCACCAGAATCTTGTCCAACACAGTTTTCCTCAGTTGGTCCGTTCACTGCTACATAACATTTGGTTATTCCCGCTGAGTACGTTTGAACCCATTGACCATCGGTAGAACGAACTTCAAACGTACAGCATCCTACTGTAAATGTCTGGGTTCCACATGCTCCTTCTGGCATCTCAATAATACCGGTAGTACCATCTGGGCATACAATTTCCATTGAATCACCAGGTGTTAATACCAAATCTACCGGCTCTGTAGCTGGCTCACAATCCCCACAATCCCTTTCTCGTGTTTCATTACACGTCTCATGACAAGTTGCTAATTGTGCTTGTTTTTCGGTTTCAAACGCTTCATTATACTCTGGTGTATCTTTTTCAAAACCTTCCTCCGTTACAATTTCATGAATTGTTTGTGAATTATCATATGTACCGCCACTATAATCAATTTCCGACTGACATAATTCACTACAACTGCACTCATCTTCCCCCTCTTCAGGGCAATCAGAAGGAGCACTGTGTGTCCCAAATCGCCAAGCATCCCGCTCATTGTCACTCCCAGCATTATCCATATTAACAACACGTTCTACAATTGTGACAGCACAAGGATCTAATGGCACACTCCCTGTTTCAAATGGCGCTTGATTACTACCAGATTGATTACTACCAGAATCTCTAAAACCTCCACTATTACTGTCGCCACCGTCAAACGAATCGGGGTCGAAATCTGAAACATCTTCATTATAATCTGGTATATCATCAGGCACAGTGCAATCTTTGGCAGACATATTTAATACCTGCCGTAAGCCGGCCTCAGTCCCGTCTGCCATAGTAATTACAATCTCAGCCTCACAATCTGCAATGGCATCCATAGTCCGCCATGACACCAAACTGGCACCAGCGGCAACGTAATCAATACCGACTTCAGTTCCAGTTGAAAGAATTGTATCTAAATCAATCACCAGACCAGAATGTGATTGATACAAATTATTACTTTTTGTCTCATCAGATTGTAAGTAAACTGCCGGGATTGCTAAAGGTGAAGGGTGTATCGTAGTTTCAACCTGAGATACACCCGAAACTATATTTTTAACATAACTGGATTCATTGGTTATGCTTGCCCGTTTAAGTATTTTATTTTCACTTGATAATTCCCCACAACCGATAGTCTTCCTAACAGTAACGGAATACCCCTCAGCGGGCTTATTATTCATAGTGCCCCAAATTAAAATATAAGCCATATTTCCTAAACAAATAGGATCAGATGGGTTTATCCTGGCACTTAAACTTGACCCACATGCACAAGTATTTCCTAACTTAACATCAAGTGTACCTTCAGCACCTTCAACTGAAGCTTTAACTTCTACATCTTTAGCATTGAATCCAGCAGTTATTACATTTACAGCGCAACCTCCGGTAATATACGAAATTCTTAATGCTTGATCGCAAAAAGAAAACGACCGACCAATTGTAATGGTTTTTTCATTTATTGAACCAGTAGTTGGATCCCAAAAATTAACCCGATTATTACCATCAGCATATGCCCAAATACCAATTACATCAATAATTGGGAAATCAACATCAACAGAATAATAATCATTTGCATTATGTTTTTGGTTATTTAATAAAAAATTACCGGTATTCGATATGGGAACATCTAAAGTAACACCAGATTCAGTTGACCATTCAACTAATGTATTATCTGGTACCGCATTATTATTAGTATCAGAAACAAAAGCCAATAAAGTTCCCTGTGCTACATTATCCGCGGCTAAACAAGCACCGTCACCTACAGCAACCACTGTCACTTGATACCCAGTACCAACGCCCCCAATGGCACTTATACGAACTCGATTACCAAAATCTGGCAGAATTATATTTTCAGAAATATTTGCAATAACTGAATCAGTAAAAGTATAATCTGCCGTAACTGGATGAAAAATATTATGTTTAACAAGCAATTCCCCATCTAATGTACAAGTTACATAACCACCAGCAAACTCTGCTAATTCAGTAATAACATCAATTGGATATTTTTCATCTATAACGTATGTATTTGCAATAATGCCGTAATTAAGTAATTCTGAAGTAATAGATAGCCCGCATCTACTCGCCATGTCTGTTACCACATCTAAAAAATTAGTATCTTCTTCGTAATATTGCGTTATTTTTGAAGCAAAGGGAGGACCTGCTTTAGCAGTAATTGAACGACCCCACACACTCGGACTAATCATTTGTGCTGGAGATACTCGTAATGCAGGATTTTCAATAAAGAAAAATCCCTGAGATACCCAATCAACATCTACTTTAGTGAGAACCTCAATTCTGGGAGTAGGCAAAGCAGTGTACCCAAATAAATCATAAAAATTCGGGTTAGCGGAGAATAGAGTTAACTCTCGCACATACGAGCCTTTAGATTCACGAATAGTAAAGCTCGCAATTTCGTCTCGTATTGATACAGCGTCTAATTTTACGTCCCAATCAAGTGGCATTTATATCTCCTGACTACGTACTAATAAATTAATTGAATAACTAAAAACATGCAAATCTTGTTCCGAGAATAATAAATTTCTAAAGTAAACAAATCCACTTGGTGACCTGCTAAATTGCACTGTCCAACACCCATAACCATCTGTAAAATACCATTCTTCATCTACAATAGCGTAGGCAGCAATTAAATCAGTTATTGTTGCTTGTTGTAAAGCATCAGTATCCGAAAAAGAAATAATTTTATCCTGAATGTTAGTACCAAAATCTTGAATGATAGAGCCACCCAAAGTTTGAATAACTGAACCTCTATCATTAGCAGATGAAATCTGCTCATAAACTCCATGATGTGGATCTTGGTCAAACACAATATTTGTTGCAGGAGCTGGGCCAGCATTATCTGGATCTAAAGTAGCTGCAATCTCTGTTGAAAATATTCTAAATTTATCAGCCATAATAATACCTTTTTACTTTGCGTAAACCAAACGCATTCTTGTTAATTCCTTAGCCATACCTTTAATAGCTGTTCTTGAATCAGGGTCAGTAATTTTAATAGGAGCTTCCACGCCACCAGCTTGGAATCTAACAATTAATGTTTCGGAAGAACCACTATGTTCAGAAGATTCACCAATCTTACCCCCACCAGCAAACTTGGGTAGTGCCATATTATTAAGTTGTGACATAAACGCATCCCCGTATTTTTTAGATGCATACTTATTAATGATCCATTCACCATCTTCACCCAATATATGCCGTCTATCACCACCACCAAAACCAAGTAATTTTCCACCATCGGACATACTCCGCCATGTAGAACGACCAGATGTAGAACGACCAGATGTAGAACGACCAGATGCAGAACTACCAGATGCAGAACTGGATGAACTTGAAGTAGATGGCTTTTTTCCGCTTGATGTGTACGTAGTATGTACCCTTACTTGGTGTACTTTCGATGTCAAGTCAACAAGCAAATCTTTCAAAGCAACAAGTTCTTTCCACCCTAAAATGTCTAACATAACTTCAAATGCATCGGAAACTATTTCTTTAATATGTTGTAATTCCGTCTTAACTTGTTTTACTTTTTCAAATTCAGTTGGCTCAACTTTTGTTATAATGGGTGTTGAATTTATATCATCCACAAATTTTGTTGTTTCTTCCAACTTAGAATTATCTATATCTATTATGGCAGAATCACCAATATCCTCAATATTTTTATGCCAGTCATCAAGAGCGATATTTGCATCATCCATCACTTTTCCAGCTTCTTCTTTTGCTCCCTTTACCTTTTCCTCAAAATCACTAAAAACTTTCGCACCCTCAGTTTTAATATTTGAATAAGTTGCAATGCCTTCTTTGTTTATTGACTTATAGAGAACGTCCTTGGTACTGGATATTTCTTGCTGTATTTGTTTAACCGTTTTCCGTTCACCATCAATTAAATTTGTAAACGTTTTTACCCCATCTTCTTTAATAACCCTATAACCATTCCGAGCAATTTCTTTAGCTTGCTCCATTTGTTCTTTAGTTCTTGTGACTGTATTTTCACTCCCCACATCCTCATCCTCAGTAGTACCATACTTGAACTTACCTCTATATTTTTGCCGCTCCTTCTCAAGGTTATCCATCACATTCTTATGACGTTCATTTTCTTTCATAATGATTTCATCAATTGCAGTGTTGGCAGTTATAACTTTATTTTTATACGCTGTTTCCAGGGCTGTCTGATCTTCCGCAGCCTTTTTAATTTCCTCTTCTTTCTTTCTAATTAATTCAAGTTCTTTTAAATGCGCTTCTATATTCCGTGCTTTCTTTGAAGCTTCAAGGGATTTATTTAATAAATTAACGGCAGTCCTACGATTTGCTAAACCAGTAGCAAGCGATTCTGATAATTGGACTAATTCTAAACCACGAGCAAGTTTGCTTTCATCGCCTTCTTTTTCTGCTTTATTTAATAACTCAACACCTTCCCGCATATATTTTTGAGCAGCATATTCATCAGAAGCTTCCTGCCCTTTTTCAGACATTCCTTTTTTACGGACGCCACGTATTTTTTCTTCAGTAGAAGTCTCAAGAGATTTTATATCTTGCTCTGCTTCCCTTCTATTTGCGGCAATAGCATCATCAATTTCTTTTAAAGCCTTTGCTAAATCTTTTTCAATATCTATCCGTTTATCGTTATAATCATCAGCAAGTTTTAATAATTTTTTATTGGCATTCTTTCTATTTTTTTCTTCATTCTTGATATGATCTTTTTTTTCATCAGCCAATTTCTTCTCTGATTCAGCTATTTTTTTATTTATTTCTATTGTTTTATCTTTAACTTTCTCAAAAACACGACCAACAACCATCCCCAATTTTTGTAAATCAGTAATAGAAAATTTATTACTCTTTTTCAACGTATCAAGTGCGGCAAGAAACGCTTTGAAATCTGCGGCTGTTTTTACAGACTCTCCAACTTTTTCAAAAGAATCAATGAGTTCGGAAGTTGTTAACTTATGTTTCCCTGTTATGGTACTTAGTTTTCCGAACTGAACTAACATTTCTTTTAATTCTACCGAAACATCAGTTAAAGACAATCCAAAAGCTTCATAAAGTTCTTTAGTGACAGCTAAAGTCTTAGCTTCATTCTCCATTTTCGCTATTTCTGGTGACCATAATTTTCTTTTCTGTTGTAAAAGCTCATATAACGAAGCAGCAGCCATTTTTTGGGAATAAGTTAAACCCTTCATACCCAGTATTTCTTGAGAAATTTGATAGTCACTTAATTTAGCTAAATATTCTTTAGTTTTACCAGTTTTGAGTAGAAGATTGTATAATTGTACACCACCTTCTCGTAACTTCTTATTTTTGACAATAGCTTTATCATCTTGTTTTTCAATTTTATATTTTAAATCCATTAAATCATTGAGACCATCAATAAGTCCTGACTTATCTAATACATCGGTAGACAGCTTACCACCAAAAACCGTAATAAGAAGATGCTCAAATTTAGCTAACTGTTCAAATTTATTAAGTAAACCACCTAAAATACTATCCCAAGCCCGGATAATTACACTATTACTATCTGTTGCTTTAGTCAATGCCTCAGTGGCAGCAATTCCATCAAGTATAGATTTTCTATATTCTCCATTTAAAACATCACTTAAATCAGACATAGTATTGTAATTAACATCTATCACACCAGTATTTTTATCAACTTCTTTTGTAAATTGTTCAAGTGCGGGAACAAGCTCTTCGTATTCATTACCTAAAGCAATCACGTCCTCCCGCAGTACTTTAGCAGCATCTTTAGCTTCATCAGAATTTTTACCCTGTTCAGCTATTGCCTGTTGCATTGTACTTAATTTAGAAATAGTTTTATCTAAAGATTGAGCATATTTTTCAGATTCAATGGCCATTTTCCTGAACGATTTTTGCGTAGCTGTAGAAGCAGCCAAGTAACCAGCAAGTGCAAGCCCTATGGCGCCTATTGCCATACCTATGGGGTTCGTCAAGAAAAAAGCAGTAGCAGTAACTATCAACCCACTAAATGCACTACGCAAGGTTACAACACCCGCAGTTGCCGTAAAAGAAGCCATACCAATACCGGTAATTCCAGCTGTAACGGCAACTATACTTGATACCCAACCAGTTAATATAGTACCTAAACTAATACTTGTAAAAGCAAGTATTGCGGCTGTGACACCTGTAAAAGCTGTACCCAGTAATCCAAGGGTTACTATTGTTTGCCCAGTAACAGTACCAGCAAACTCTATAAGAACGGAAAGCAAATCACGAACTGCTTGGACAAAAAATTTAAAAACGGTAAGGGTACCACCTTCTGATAATGTTTTTGCAAGAACACCAAACCTATCTTTTATATTCTTGATAGCATTCTGGAGACCACGCATCTGTTCAACAGCCATTTCAGCAGTAGTTCCTACACTATCAACGGAAGCACGCAACCTATCATATTCAGAAACACCCTGAGTTGACAATGCCGAAATAACAGAAGACCCACGCAATCCAAAGAAGCTAATAGCATCTGTACTGTTCTTAACAACTTTTGGGATATTTTCAAGAATATCACGCCAGTCAGTCAACAAGGGATTAAAATCGGCAACTGAATACCCTGCCGAAATTATTGCCGATTTAAAATCACCGGTTGGTTTACCTAAACCACCAATGACTCTACGAAGACCTGTAGCAATTGTACTAAACCTAAGACCTGAATTTGCAAGAAGCATCATGGAAGCACTGGTATCTTTTAAAGATAAACCCGTGGCAGAAGCAATTGGACCAATGTAATTAAATGCAGTATTAAGACCAGAAATAGTAAGACGAGATTTTGTAACTGCATTGGAAAAAATATCAGCAACTTTTGAAGTGTCTTCTACATCCATACGGAAAACACGTATAGCAGTACTAACAAGCCCTACAGTAACTTCCAAAGATTCAAGAGACCCAGTGGCAAGCTGTGCGATTGGTCCGATCATTTTGGTTATCTCAGTAGCGTTAAAACCCGCTTGCCCCAGTTTCTTCATCGCTCCTGCTACTTCACCCATTGAAAATTTAGTTAAACCAGCAACTTTGGTTATCGCATCACCCATGAGTAATGCACCGGTAGAACTTGTTTGAGTAATTGCTTGTAAATCATGCAGAGCCTGGTCATACTCTATAACAGCGGCAGTACCAGCCTTAAAACCGGTAATAACACCAAGAATCAAATTAGATGCAACCATATAGCGTGAGTACGTCTGAATACTTTTACCAAGAGAAGAAAAAACACTATTCAATCCACTAACAGATTCTTTTGCTTTACCAGAACTCTTTGAAAACTTGTTTTGCTCTTTGGTCGCCCCTTTTAATTCTTTAGAAAGTTTATTTAAACCCTTTGCATTTTCATTTAACGCCGTAACAGCATCTTTTTTTCCAAGTTTTAATTGCTCTTTAGCGACAACTTGCATCCCTTTGGCTACATCTTTTAAACCTTTAGCCAATGAGGCAAAAACAGCTTTCGCTCCACCGGATAATGAAGCACCAAATTTTAAATTTATTTCTTGTGCCATTATTTTAAGACTCCTCCCTTGGCCCAGTTTCTATGCTTACTTAACATAGTTTTTGTTAAGTCTTCTCTTTCTTCATTGGATAGTTCTTCATAGTCTTCTGGGTCACCAAAGAGAGGTACTACACTCTCTGCATTGGTGGAAGGTTTTGATTGTGTTTTAGCACCTTGTAAATCTACACCGTGTATACCAGCTTGAAAAGTCATCTCATGCATTTTACATTTTTGTATATTTTCAAACAAAGCATACACTTGTTTTACGGTTGGCCCGCCCTGTAAATATGTGTGCAAGTGAAAATCCAGTAATGTGTAACTTGTTTCACGTATAATCTCCGTTATGACCTCATCGAGGCTACAAGTGGCTTCGCTTTTTCGATGAGGTCCTTCGAGTTTTTTACAATTCCTCTATAGTTACAATCATAAATAACATTAACAATGGCTTCTAATTGTGGATTTGTTAATTCTTCAAGATCAATTTTTTCATCAGTAACGAACGCCAGTAATTTACCAACATTATCTTTTAAAATATCTAAGAATATCTGCACAACTTCAGCCTCCGCCACATCTTCAAAAGAAGCAAATTTAGCAACTATCTCTCCTATAAGTTCAGTAGCAGATAATTGACTGGCAATTGACAATGGGTAAATTGTGATTTCTTTGAGTTTGCGAACGCCAACCTTCACGGTCGTGATATCTGGGTTCATATTTGTTTCGGACATAGTTTTCTCCTTAGAGATTAAATTAATAATTAAAACAATTCCAATAATGGATTATATGCAATATACGAAGGCGGAAAGAAGATGTCAAGCAAAAAAAATGTCAATCAACATGTTTCCAAGCAGTTCCATGGTATATATTACGAATTAATTTACCACTAACGTTGTACTTATCTGCAATTAATCCACATTGATTAGAAAACCCTATTTCATCAAAAGGGACAAATTCTTTAAATTGATTTTTAATATCTTTTACTTTATCTTCAGTAAGTTTAGAAGTAGAAAACATAGTGCCTTTTGCCTGTCTACCTTTGATATTTCTGTCTTGCATGTTATCATAATTTGTACCAGTAAACAAATGTTCTGGGTTTATGCATCTTCGATTATCACAATCATGCAAAACATGTAACGTTTTTGGCACAAGTTTATGTACAAATGTTTCATACGAAACTCTATGGACTTGGTAAGGAATATTCCCAATAGAAATATTTCCATAACCACCTTTATCTAAACTTAATTGCCACTCCCAACAATTAGTCTTGGGATTAACAACGGCATTATGCAATAAACGTTCTTTGATAGTTCCCATAAATTTAGGATTACGATTAATAGAAGAATCACCATATTTTCTACACCTTGATATGTGTTTATTGCAATACCATTTACTTTCAAAAGACTGTACTGCAATTCTTTCACATCCTTCATGATAACAAATTCTTTTTACATATTTTTTAGCCATAAAAAAACTCCCTGTTACGATGTTTTATTACTAACATTTAACAGGGAGTTTCTATGTTGTCAAGTTAAATATTCTACGCAAATACGATGCGTCCCAAAGTCATAGAATCCCAAACAGCATTTCCACCAGTCGTTTCTGAATCCGCTCTTTTGGCTTCAAACGTAAGTGGAACATTTGCATTATCCTCTGATTGCAAATCAATTTCAACAGAAGTTGTACAATTTGCTCTCGGGAAAATAATGGTCATGGTATTTGAACCATCAGGATAAGTGTATACTGCTTCCATTCTTACATAAGCAGGTGCAGTCAAAGCTCCAAGTTTAATCTCTCCTGCATGAGGATCAGTATAAGCAGAACTTCCAGCAACAAAAGCGGTACAGCTAAATGTATAACTGTCATCCGCAGCCCACGTACCACTGAAAAAATTAGCAGGTAGACTGAAATACGGATTACCACCATTATCTGGTTCAATTGCACCAGTCACAGCAACAAATGATTCAACAAGACCAGAAACACTACCGATAATATCACCTGCAGTTGCACCAGTAAAAAATACGGTGTAATTTTCAGTAACTGGACCGGCATCATCAGTAACAGTAATGTCACCAACAATTGTTCCAGATGTGCTTACAACAGTTCCCTTGGTTGCAGTTGCCGGAATATCATCCAGAGGATCAATACCACGAGCAAGCGCAAGGTTATAAGGTGTTATTTCTTTAAATTCACATTCAAGCATGGACGCTTCCCTAATCGGAAGAGTCAAATCTTCCAGCATAGGAAAGCCTGATTCCAGCTTCCAATAGTCAACAGTACCAGTAAACTTTGTTGATGCAAGAGCACCGATGGAATCATCCGAATCAAGTTGAGGTGCAATTAATGCTATATTAGCACTTGCACTACCAACTCTAATCTGGGCTAACCCCAATGCAACAGTACTGGTATCTTTGGTAACAGGACCCGTACGGGACATATCAAGTCTCCTTTAATAAAAATTTCATTTTAGTCATTCCCCATTCCATTTAATGGATTGTATAAAAAATGGCTGGCTTTCCATTTCTTAATTCCTAATTTATACTAACAGAAACAGATTTATTTGCAAACTCTTTATGATAAATATTTGCATACTTGGAATATTCTTCATGAGCTTTGACTTCTGAATCAAATATTCCAAGATGAATATTTTTCTTATTTACCCGTATTTGTGCAATAAATCTATACCCTTTTTTTCTTTTAACACGATGAACTCCTTTAAAAAGAAAAGATGAATTTTTATAACTTCGTTTATTAAACTGATTTTGTTGTGGTGTACACGGTCGTAAATTAAAACGTCTGCAATTAAAACCATCCAAATCTTTATGATCTACCCAAGAATGCCCCAATATTATTTGATGTAATAATTTTGTTTCTTCTCCTTTGCAATAACAACGGACATATTTTCCACCAGTAATATTACATTTATATTTCTTAACAAGGTTATAATCCTGTTCATCAATCACAGCATATTTTAATACTTTCCCATCCCTACCACATAATTCAATTAAATATGTATTTCCTTTTTTAATGAATTTTTGTATTTTTCTTTCATTTTTAGGTAAATCTGTTGTAAATCCTTTAGTCCTCATTTGTTCGTAATGCCTACGACATAATTTTTTAGCATATACTTTGGTAGAACAATTTGAAAGTTTACACAACATTTGTTCCTCCAGAAGGGAAGTAATTCAAGATGTTTATATGATCACAAGTCCGTTTAATACATTTCATCTTTATTGACCCGTGAATTTCCATATCCACAACCGAAACTCCTCCCTCTCTTTTTCCAAATTTAAAACGCCATAAACCATTAGGCAATCTTTCTATTAACTTCTTTCCACATTTTTCACAACAGATAAACATTATTTCCCACCCCACTTACACAAAATATTGATGGATTTAAACAAAGTTTTATCCACACCTTCTAATCTACCAAAAGATTGTTGAAGATATGGTATTATTCCACCAACTACACTCCAAACACCAGTAGTATCGTAATAAGGAATAGTAACAAGACCATTCGTTGCATCTTCATCAATAATGTAATCCATAACAGTATCAACCAATTTAGCAAGTGTATCTCCTTCTTTATCATTCCTGGTGTATATATCAATAGAAATATACTGTTCTGATACAGGACCTAAATCCCTTCTTCCAAAATCAATAATTACCCATTTAGTATACGGAGCACCAGAACCATTAAGTGGTGTTTCTTCCAAAGTTTCAAAAAATAATTTTAAACCTTCCGTGGTCTCTAAATTATCCAGAAAGTATTTTTTAATACTTCTTTTAAAATCTGATTCACGACTTACAACACTAAGAGCCATCAGGACCTCCTACTATCTTTATACCTTCTTTTACAGCAGGGTAAAATTTTGTTTCTAAATATTCTTTTGCTTCATTGTGTTCTGGTAAAGCACTATTATAATTGAACTGCATATTATCCAGAATTAATTCTAATTTTTTAAGATCCGTTAAAGTTATGCCATACATAAACATAAACTCTTTCGGTTGAACATCTATTAAATCCATTTTATTCCCCTGTACTCAAAAATTCTTGCAGTTCAGAAATGGACATTCCTTTACTCTTTGCAAATGCTACCATTTCTTTACTTACTCTTTTGGACATTCTTGCCCCACTCTTATTAAGTGCTTTAGTAGTCTGACCAATACTGGATCCACCGGTTATAGATAAACCACCTTCAAAAACATCCTGACTAAAATCACGATCAATATTTTTATTAGCCACTTTATCTATATCTCCTAAAGAAGCTTGACTTATGACATTACTAATATCCCCTTTAGCAGAAGTACGTTGGATTACTCTTTTTTCTTCTTTTTTAGCCGCTATAATAATAGCCTTTTTTACCATTTTAGCCATTGGTGGAAAATGGTGTTGGATAAATTCTAACATTGCCGGTTGGAACAATGGTCTTGCTTTTACATTCTTACCACCAAATTCATTAATCATGGCATATACAGCAATGCTTATTGTCCCATACGCTTTACCGTCTATTCCAATTCTGGGGACCATTATATCCCGACGAATTCCAACAGTCTGTGTATGTTTACCTCTATAAATAATACTGATATTCTTATACACATTACCACGGAGCATCCAAAACCGTGAATCTAAATCTTTCTTCATTCTACCATAATATTCATTGTACGGTTCAGAACTTTTAAATTTTTCTTGGATCATCCATTTCTTTAATTGTGATATAAAATCAAGACTTATTAATTTAGTAAAACGACCACCACCAGAAGTAGCACTCCAATGAGCCATTGTTTGAACAGTACCTCTAAAATACTTATACGATTCTTCCAACTTCCCGTAAGAAGATAAAAAATCTTTCCCATTAAGAGAAAATAGCATATTTGTATCAAGAGCCATTATTTTCGAGCATCCTCAATAAGTTTTAATGTAAGCAAACCGGTAAACCTATATTTATCAATCTCCATAATTTGATAATATTCTGTAAGATCAGTTACATCCGGATACCATCTATCACCAGGTCTAACAGAAGTAAAACCTTGAATGAATAACGTAAATCTATCTAAAGTTGTAGTAACACTTCCCATAGAATTATCTGCTGTAGCAAGTGACACCATTGTGCCATAAACATTATCAAGAACAGTTGCCCAAATGGTAACTATTTCTTTAGTTATTGGATCTCTGACTTCACCACCACGTGAAATTCTACCGAGAGTATTTGTTTCAATGAAAAAATTAGAATGGTCTACAGGTTCATTCTCAAATAAAGTCTTTTTGACATTCATAACCAAAAAATGCTTATTATCAAAAACAAGCATATCTCCACCTTCTACTTGAGAATCATATTGAAAATCGCCAGAATAGGCAAACTGTCTAATGAACTCCGTACTTTGTTCATAATACATTTCATAGTCCAGACTTTCTCCTGTTAATTCTGAACCATCAAGTTTAACAAGAACAAACGGAGTTCCAAGTTCTTGTAAGACATCTTTAATATCTCCGCCAATTCCTGCCATATGTAAACTCCCTTAAAAGTAAGTTAAATCCTCACCATCTGTATCATATTGAAATCCATTAGTAAGATAAAATGCAAGATTCGGCCATACACCAGTATCAAAAACATCAGGATTATCTTCTAATGCTGCTTTGAATTCATCATCCATCAATTTGATCAATTGAATATACTGAGCAAATCTATGTTGGAGACTAATTTTTTTATATTGGAATTTGTGAGCGGATTCAAAAAGAAGTATATTTGTAACAAATCTTTTAGTCCGCTCAACCAACCAATATTCTTTAAAAGAGTCATTCAATGGCAAAGACCAATGAAGTTCAGCTTGAGCTTGGGACGAAGCTCGTTTAAAACCATCATCTGTAACTTTCTCGTAAGAAGCTCCCATGGTGTCTTTAACAAAACTTACTAATTCCTCTTCATTTTCTAATGCCATAATAACCCCTATTTCTTATTTCGTTTATTCAAAGTTGGGGAATTTTCTTTCTCCGATTCCGATTCAGGATCTTTGTCGGGAACATCATTTTCTTCTATTTTTACAGCATCAACATCATCAACATCTTTTTTGTCTGCATCGGAGTCGATTGGTGCTACTTTTTCGAGCATTTCTTTGATAAGTAATGTTGAACGTTTAGGGGTAGCTTCAAAGTACTTTATTTCTGCTTGTAACCACTTTGGGAAATCTTTTCTGTTTTTACCACGAAAAACTGTTCCTATTGGAATCAATCTTCCTAATTCACTAACCTTTAACGTCTGCATTAATTTCACAACTATCATGATTGTCCTCCTTGTAAATGGATGGGGCATTTTGTGCCCCATCCATTAGTAACCAAAAATACGACTTAATAAACAGTATAAGTAAAAGTAGTATCCGGATGGTAAAGAACAGGAAGACCTTTATCCTGAATTCTTAACCAAACACCTTCTGGATCCCATTCATCCTTAGTATCTGCAAATTTGCCCCAACGCCTATTATTGCCATAAGGCGCTTCCATAAATTCAGCAACCTTTTCACCTTCTTGGTCAGTGCTGAACATGAAAAATTTATCGTCACCAATAAACTTTTTCTTCATAGTCACTTTATCTTCACCAGCAACATAAGAAGCAACTGGAGCAACGTCAACTGTTACCGTACCAGCTTCAATCTGAACAGAACCAATTATGCAATCTTCCCAGGTATTAACTTCACTCATGTCGTAGAAACGTAAAGTTCCGCCAGCTTCAAAATCAGAAGCATCATCAACAGGGATAACAGTAGTAACACCACCTGTTACAGTCCCGGTCAGATAAGCAGGCACTTCATACAAATCATCATAAATCACAAGTGGTCCTACACCCAATAAAGTTCCAAGAACCTGGGCGGGTTGGGCAAAAAGATCACCATTCCCGAATGCAGATTTTGAAAGAAGATCCTGTATAGTATCTTTGAACATCAAGACTTTGAGAACTTCACTGTTACACATAGCGGTCAATGAAGACACTCCAGCGTCATCAGCCAAAATCTTTTTTGCATCAAAAATATCTTCAACAGGATTACTATCAGCATGATCAACATTCCACGCATCATTACCAGTAAGAGTAACTTTATGTGAAGTGGGAATACCATAATTAATAGTAAACTTTGTTCCACCTTTCTGAACGTAAGAGAATGTACCCTCAATAAACATTTGAGACATCATCCATTCACGCCTACGCTGGATACGATAATCCAGTTTGGTTGTACCACGAGCCAATTTTCTTTCAGCAGCCTGATAAGTAGCCCAGGAGCCTGGTTCCCTCATGTTATTGAGGAATTCTTCATCGAAGTACATTTTTTCTTTGTAAAAAGCTGCCTTAGCGCTTGCTTCACCAGTACCATCAACTCCAACAGCAGGAGCTACAGAACCAGGGGCAACAAACGGTGTCATTCCGGCAGAACCATATTCAATTTCCCATCTAATTGTATCCGAATCATACTGAACGACCGGAAACAAATTGGAGAAAAACATATCAGGAGCTTTATCCAGTTTAGATATAAGCTTATTTAATGTCTCCAGTTTTAGAGAGGGGATGCCTTGAGAACCTTTCATTTGTTACCCTCCTTATTTCAATATCACGAAACGCCCATCTTCAACAGCACCCAGGTCAGTAAGGGCCTGAGCATCATTGTTAACAAGACAAGATTCGTAAAGTACTGCATTGTGTAAAACGACTGACGTAAGTGCTCCAGCAGCAAATTCGCCAGTTCCTGTATCAATATCTTTATCCAGGATATACTTACAAATACTGTATTTCCCGGTAGTTCCAGAACTGACATAAATATTAACATCATTGGCAAGTGAATATGTTGTAACGGCACCAATTGCAGTGGTAAAAGTGATCTCTGCTCTATTGGCATAAGTTGTAACATCAATTGCAGTAATCGCACCACCGGCATGATACTCAGGTGAACCGCCATTATCTCTAACAAGCATTAATTCATCACCAACCTGAAATTTATAAGCATCTTCAAGTGTGGTATAGCAAACATCAGCGGCACTTGCCACATCATTTACAAGATAAGCCCGACCGACATTGGCATCCTGATGATCATCTGTTATATACGGGACAGCAAGTCCAGTAACAGCATTAACTGCCAGCATGGTACCAATACGAAGAACACCGTAACCACTCTGGAGAGTTTTATCAAGAATTAAAGCAATGTCTCGGACACTGTGAAATAGAGGTTTAATCCCAAGACCTTCGGGAACTCTATTCATCTGAGGGATATCGCCGCCTAAGCGGGCATCGGATCTAATAGCCATTGCTTACGCCTCCTTCTTTTTCTGCACATAACCAAACATCCGATCAGCCGCTTCCGAACTTTCTATATCCTCAGAAGATTCTTGAGCGGGAGGAGTCGAAACACCTTGAACGGGTGGTACTACTGCACCAATCGTATCTTCCCAATCTTTTACTTCTGCATTTACAGCAGTGGTATAAGCGGCAACATCAAGTTTGCCATCAGTCATATGTTTGTTATAATCAACCTGTGTAACTTTCCCATGTAGTCTTTCAGGAAGGGTGGAAGCAACCAGGGCTCCTGTCATAATACTTGCAGCTTTTTCTTTTGCGGATTCTTCATCCCGCAAAGTATCTCTTTTCTCAAGAGCTACAACCCGATCACTTAGATCATTTGCACTGGATTCGGAAGCTGTAAGTTTTGCTTTCAAGTCCGCAATTTCAGAATCCTTTGCTGTAATCTCCTCAGCATGAGAAGCTTCAAGCGCTGTGGTATCCGGCTTTACGGAAGCTACCACCTGATCATAAACATCCTTATGATCAGCTTTAAGCTTGTCGATAGTCAATTTCATTGAGAAATCTCCTTTATTAGTTTCTTCATTATCTGCCATAAGCTCCTCAAAAGAGCCAAGTCTATCGGCCATCCCAGCCGATATGGCTTTCTGACCTACTAAAACTCCACCTTGTCCAAAGTTGCTAACAACATTATTGGAAGACACACCTCTATTCTCTGCAACCGTAGCAATGAAAACATCAGCAAGATCATCCAACTCTTTTGTAACAACACTTTTGCCCTCTTTAGTCGATATATCTGGACGTTTATTCGGGCTTGCACTATTAACAATTTCCACGTATCCATCATCGTCACCCTGGGGATTTGGGTAAGCAACAACTACACCGATACTTCCAACTCTTGAAGTGGCATCAAGTACAATTTCGTCTGCTGCGGAAGCAAGCCAGTATGCCGCCGAAGCTCCTACACCACCTACATAAGCTGTAATTGGTTTTTGTTTAGAAGACGCTTTGATAAAATTGGCGGCTTCATTTATTCCAGTAACTGTTCCACCAGGACTATCAATGTCCAATAAGATGGATTCAATGTCAGGATTGTCAAGGACCGCTTGGATGTCTCCAACCACATCACTAAGAACAGTACCAATACCCAACCATTCTGTAAGAATATTGGGTTTAGCAAATATAGGTCCATGGATTGGAACATGCGCTTTGGATCCTCTAACTTGAGCAGAACGTGTGCCAAGTAATCGTTCAGATTTTAAAACTTGCAGGGCTTCTGGATCTATAGAAAGATCATCCCCCAAGAAACTCTGAACCATAATTTCAAGCCATGCTTCTTCAACCAACCACGGTTCATTAAGTAAAGAAGCTAAAAACTTTTTCACATGTGTCCTCCTTTCATAATAAATTTAAGTTGTTTTTGATACATCATCTTTTACTAAAATAGTACCTTCAATAACAGTTTGTACAACACCGGCATTAGTAATGTCAATAGCATAATTATAATTTCCTGAACTGGTTAATGCTGTTGTATCTACTGCAAGCATTGAAAGTGTAAGAATGGTATTAGAAGAAGATAGTACTCCTGTTATAACTCCAACCTCGGAATCATCCGCAGCCAGCTTCATTCCGCCTTCAACTGTATATGTTAAAGCTTCATCCAAAGTTACATAAATATCAGATAATAAAATTTCTTCTAAAAAATCAGAACCTTGCCTAATTACATAATTTCTTGAAAAAACTTTCATTTTTTCCTCCTATTAAGCTGAACTTTTTTAACAGAATCCACTGGTTTCTTCGGATCTGCAGGTTGATTTTGATTCTCTGGTAAAGTGGGTTCTTGCGCACCTTCTTGGATAGAATCTAATTCAGCAGTCAATGGAAGATCAGGTAATTCCTCTTCCTCTGTTTCGTACTGCAACCTATTTTTCATGTATTTTGCAAAACCAAGTTTCTTAGCAATAATGGATCTTGGTATACCAAGAACCTCAACAACACTTGGGTGCTTGACACCAAGATAAGCTCTGGCTTTTCCTTCAACATCTCCAATTTCAGACATCGGAAAATCAAAATCAATCAATTCCCAAGGTGGAAAGATAACATTCTTAAATTTAGCCTCCTTATCTTTGAATTCATAAGCTTTCCTTACTTTATACTTTAAAGGAAAATTATCTATCTTATTTTTAAGTATAAATATACTTCTCCAGAAATCATATTTAATAAATCGTTCAAAAAAAGCTATTTCATGTTGACCACGATCAGCTTGAGGCCCTCTGGATGCATTTATACCAGAAAAAGTATCACCTTTCGTTTGTCCAGTAACCATATCTTCTGGTCTATTAAGCCCAGAAGTTATCATATGCATGATATCAGTATCTTGTTCAGAGATATTTGGAAGACTTGGATTAACAACAGCTATTTCAACCCCGGGTGGAAGTATTAAAGTACCACCTGGAGTCTTCTTAGCAGTCAATCCAGTGTCTGCTTTTTGGGAATCAGTCATCTTTAACCACGTCCTAAAAGCCTTAGTATCAGTTAATTTGACTACCCAAAGATAAGATCCAGCTGATTTTTTATGATCTATCTCCCATTTCTTTAAATTCACGTAATGATTAATCCATTCAAGAGTTGTGGATATATGTGACAAATTCCTGGGAGTAAGAAAACCTCTATCCCAAGCAACAATAAACGTCTTATAACCCCCTACAGACTTGTATTTTTTTGACCCAGAACGAGCTGTTCTTAACATATTATTGGTAATTTTGCTCGATTTTGTAATTAATTTAGCAAATTCTGGGTAATGAGCAATGTAAATGGACGGAAAAAGTTGAGTTTCTGCCTTTTTTGTCCCATTCTTTATCTCAAATGAATAAAAAAGTGGCATTGTAAGCTTATTTGGATGAAAATAGATACCAGAATCATAATCACCGCCTCCTTTTAAAGAAGATGGGTCCATAAAATCAACTTCCACAAAACCATCAGTATGAACAGTCAAAGCAAGGAATAATTCACCTTCAATTTCACTCCTTGCAACGTATTTGGGAATGTTTTTGAACAATTCATTCCTTACATCATACATTTCATCATAAATAACAGCATCAATAGCCTCAACCTCAGAAGCGGTATCCCACCCATACCCTGTAATATTTCCCATAACATCTCGAACATGAGAATTCAGATGTGGATTCGTATTAAACTTTTCCCAACATGATTTTTGAAGTTGTGGAAACTGCTTAAAGTCATTAACAGAAACACCGATGGCAAAACCATCTTCATCCACAAGTTCTGTTCCATTTTCTTTGACTGGTGATTGCCACGGAGCAAAAGCTTGTGCCGCATATTGAATTACATCATCCGGCATTTCATCTATTGCTGCATTAAATTCTTCCTGGGATAATTGTTTCATTAATAACTCCCTACAAGTGATTTTTTATCTTCATGGAATTCTCCAAGGGAAGTGATAACATTTCTACTTATAAAATCATCAACTCCAAGAAACCTCCCTCCATAAATTCCCCAATTAATACTAAACATTGTATCATCCTGAACACCAAGCTTTTCTCTCTTTTCAGGACTGCCATAGAACTTTCTAACAGGATCGTGATCAAAAATCAAGACTTCTTCTTCTAAAATACTATCATTCTTACTACCTCTAACAACAAGGGGAGGGCTCTTAAATCTTCCCTCGTTAATAATAGCAAAGAGTTCAGAGAATCCATCCCTCTGAACGGGGTAAGATGCTGTCAGTGGAAAAAACTTAATTTCTAAGTCCTCACACCAGTCTCCGATATCCCACATACCCCACCGCTCAGTACATAATGATTGAACACCATCATAATCTTCAACCCACCCTTCAATAATTTCTTTGATCGTATTAATGTCATTATGTTCCACATGTTTTAAGGCTATAAGAAAATGCATGTACTTCATAACTGTTGTATCTTCTTGAAGAAGAATAGCAGGATTATTCTTACTACCAGGTAATCCTTTTGCTATCAAAGTTACAATAGTCCTCGCTCCATGTGTAATATCTTGTTTCATCGGATCAGCCCTATCAACTCCAACTTGTAAAGCGAAATCAGTATTGTATACCCTACCTAATTTTTCAAGTTCATCCATTGTAATACTTCTGGGTTGATTGAAAGAAGTTTTTAACTCATATATTTGATCTATAGGTTGGAGATCAGAATTCATCCGATCATAAGTAGTATCCTCAAATACTTCATCGAATGGTATTTTATTTTCTTCTCTTGCTTTAAGGTGAGCTTCAATAGTGGCAATAACTTTATTCTGTTCCCCGAGAGAATTTCTGAATCCAATATATTTAGTAGCCAAGAACTTATCTTCCGTAAACATCTTCTTTGAACCAGCATCCCAAGTATTCTTGAAATACATTGCGAACTCTCTGGAAGGGAATTTAACCTTATAAGAGTTCAATTGTTCTTGGGTCATTTCTGGATTAGTAAAATCTTTATGACTGGCTTTAGGAGAATCCCGATGGGAAAATAATAAAGAACGATCTAAACCTTTTCTCCAAGTATCAAACAATCGGTAAAGGATGTGATCTTTCGCAGATACGGTGCTATCAATTACACCCAATGCATTAGGTATATTTCTTATTGATCCATCTAATTGAGTAAAGAACTTTGGATTCTTCATATCAAATATTTCAGAGAAAGTGTAACCAGTAATATTGGATACAATACCACTAAAGCTTGAAATACTCCTGATAATACTGACAATATGTCCTTTAGCATTACGGAGACGAATTTCCTTCTCCTGTACATTCTTTTCTCCCACAACTTTAACAAGCTTAGGTGAATTAAGAATGATATCCCTCATAATATCATAGTGGACGAATTTAACCTGATCTTTGGAGTTAGCACCAAGCATTATTTGTTGCGCAGGGAAATTGAAAAACTTCCATAACTGAATAAGACAAACAAATAAGGATTTACCTTCCCCTCGCATCCAACAAAGAACTATTAATCTTTTGATGAACTTCCCATCACTCATTTTAAGCGCAGACATTGCTACTGTTTTTTGGAAGTCCCACATATCCTTGGAACATCTTCCAGTTTCTGGATTAATCTTAGTAGGTAATTTATTCATAGGACACCAGACAGCAATCCCATCAATGTAAATCTTTATCCGGACGAACTCTTCCACCCACTTTATAAAACCTTCACCACCACTTTGATAGGTTATAGGTGCTTTCTTTCTTCTTTTAAGTTTTGGTCTTTCTTGCATTGCAATACCTCATTATCTAAACATTCGGGAGGAAGTTCCCGATTAAAATATACCGGTTCAAATATACCATCCCAAGTATCTCCAATATATCGGACACCAATTGAATCCATACCTTTATTAACGAATTCCGATCCTAAATGAATTACACCATTAATTGTATTCATTGTACCATTTGTCCTTTCTGAATCATGGTATCATAATAATCGGAATCTCCGTCCAAATAATTACCTCTTTTCCCATCTGCTGTTAATCCTAAATCTTTCAACAAACCATTTATTTCTTTTATGGTAGCTCTTATTTCCTTATATATCGGGTGGACTTTCCGTCCTGACATTACGGAGTGTTGTAAACTATGGGCAAATATTTTAAAAGAAATAAGATGATTAAACAAGGGAGCGGTAAGAAGTCCGATAGTGAGAGAACTCATTTCATCTTTTTTCTGGACACCCTTTTCCAGGGAACCCATAACTGATTCGAGATACCTTCTCCTCATTTCGCATTTCAATCTCCGTCTCTGCATACTTGCATAAGGACAAGTAGTATAGATTGGGCATTCTTCAACACAGTCGGGTAAAGCATCCCACATTATTAGTTGGACGTCGCCCAGTTTACCTTTATAGATTGTCATATCTCCGATATCTTTCATAGGATCTCCTTTTTAATTAAGGATGATAGTTCAAATCAGGAGAGGTGTCAAGGTTTTTGAATTTCTTTACGTGAGTGGAGTGTTTAGGAATCCCACCAAATATACAGGGACGTATTGGAGCTAACAATTAAAGGTAAAAAGAAAAACGGAAATATGTAGTAATATCAATGTACTACATTTGCATTCAAGAGTATAAAAGAGTTCTGTATAAAATCATAAAAAATAATTAATAGGGAATGGAGAAAAAAGTTCCCAAAATGGAAAATAAAATGAGGTGCGGTCACTACGTAGCTATTGAGTATAAACACTAATTTTAAAAAGCGAGTGCATCATGAAAAACAAAAAACAAAACAAAACAGAGATTGCAAAAAGCGAAAAACAGATTAATCATGAGATTTATGTATATGCACATAAGAACTTCTCTTACAAAGATGCAGTTGAATTCATTAGAATAGCTACACGTAAGTGTGAATAATCACACTTATAATTATAAAGCGCAAAGCGCAAAGAGAGTGTAAAAATGACTAACGACGCTAACAAAGAAAGCAATCAGTCAATCGTGAAAGCAGAAACAAAATCAGCAACTATTAACAAAAAATCTTTCAATCTTAAAGTTAATCTCAAGACTGATTTTAGTGAGACTCTTGAGATTACAAGAACGTTATTCAAGAATCAAATCAGTAAAACGTCTATAGTTGAAAGCGCTCTTGCTTGCGCAAGCGCTCAGTCTGAAAGCTTTACTGTCACACAGATTGCAACATTCATCATTAAGAATCTTAATGTTAAAGATTGCTTTCATAAACGTGAATTGAATAAGAGTAAAGACGTTCTGAAAAGCACTATCTTGAGAGTAAGACATCATGTCGTTGATACACTCAAAACACACTATAAAGCTGAAAAGCTTTATATGTATAACAAGAGTACTGACAGCGTATCTTTCACT
>Ga0164311_10000120_pt1 | contig 28620 bp, 27 predicted proteins | sample GuaBasSedimGuay2_FD_121796 | JGI IMG/M metagenome (GOLD analysis project Ga0164311, IMG submission 121796) | Subseafloor sediment microbial communities from Guaymas Basin, Gulf of California, Mexico - Guay2, Core 4569-9, 9-12 cm | ecosystem: Environmental > Aquatic > Marine > Hydrothermal vents... | reverse complement strand
CAGGCTGATCTCCCCCAAGAGTTCACATCGACGGGGAGGTTTGGCACCTCGATGTCGGCTCATCGCATCCTGGGGCTGGAGAAGGTCCCAAGGGTCCGGCTGTTCGCCGGTTAAAGCGGTACGCGAGCTGGGTTTAGAACGTCGCAAGACAGTTCGGTCCCTATCTGGTGTGGGCGCAGGAGATTTGAGAGGATCTGCTTCTAGTACGAGAGGACCGAAGCAGACGAGCCAATGGTGTTCCAGTTGTTTCGCCAGGAGCATTGCTGGGTAGCCAAGCTCGGAAAGGATAAGCGCTGAAAGCATCTAAGCGCCAAGCCCCCCTCAAGATTAGATCTCCCTCTCCGACTTTGTCGGAGTGAAGGCAGCCCGGAGATAACGGGATTGATAGGCTCCATGTGTAAGTCCAGTAATGGATTGAGCATAGGAGTACTAATCTGCCGATCGGCTTAACCCAACTTTGGTTCAATTGCCTTTTTAACCTTTTTAACCTGAATTTAAGTCCTATTTACTCTTCTGCTGTGGTGGTCATAGCGAAGGGGAAACACCCGTTTCCATTCCGAACACGGCCGTTAAGCCCTTCTGCGCCGATGGTACTGCACCGGAGACGGTGTGGGAGAGTAGGACGCTGCCACAGCATTTTGTAATTTTGTAGCGGGAGAAGTTAGAAGATGCCTTGCGGGAGAAAGAGAAAGAAGAAGAAGATTAACAAACATAAGCGAAAGAAAAGATTAAGGGCAAATCGGCATAAGAAGAAAAAGAGATAGGACTGGTGTTAAGGTATTTTTGTGAGCAGTAAAAAGATATTTAGATTACAGGACTTATTTCTATGGGTTGTTATCAGTGGATTATTCCTTCTAAGCGGGTGTGCTTCTACTAATTTCGCCTTAAAGGATACTAACAAAGCATATACCCATTATACTTTAGGGCTTCTTTATGATAACGAGAATAAGATTGAAGAGGCGATAGAGGAATACAAACAGGCATTAGCCTTTGCCCCCCAATCTTCCTCATGGATTCATCTCCGTTTAGGAGTTGATTATAGTCTAAAAAAGGAATACACAAAGGCAATAGAGCACATCAAACTTGCCCTGCAATCCAAACCTGAAGATACACACGCCCGCCTTTTTCTCGCCCTTCTGTATACCTCTCAAGGGGATATTGAGCAAGCAATAGAGGAGTATGAGCAACTTCTCCAGCAGGATCCAGACAACTTCTTTGCTTTGTCTGCTCTTAGCAATCTCTATATAAACCAGAACAGGTTTAAGGAGAGTATTCCCCTTTATCAGAAGATGTTGGAGATAGATAAGAACGACCCTTTTCTTTTTTATAACTTAGGGCTTGCCTATTTACTGAGCGATGAAGTACAGCGTGCTATAGAAAGTTTAGAGAAGGGTTTGCCCCTTTCCGGGAGGAATCCCAGATTTCACCTACTTTTGGGATTAGCCTACTTTCACACAAAGAATTATGAGAAAGCCCTGGAGAATTTTAAGCAGGCTATAGAGTTATCTTATGGAGAGATCGGCGACCTCTATTATTTTTATATGGGGGCAACTTATGATAGGTTAGGAGAAAGAAAGAAGGCAGAAGAGAATCTCAGGAAGGCGATAGAACTAAATCCTAACAATGCTCAGGCATGTAACTATTTAGGATATATCTATGCTGAGGAAGAAAGAAATTTGGACGAGGCAGAAGAGTTGATTAAAAAGGCGATAGAGATAGAGCCTGAGGAGGGAGCGTATATCGATAGTCTGGGCTGGGTGTATTATAAAAAGTCTTTGCTTTTGAAGGGCAAAGAGGCAGAAGAGATGCTCGAGCGTGCCCTGAAGGAGATAGAGAAAGCGAAGAGGTTGAGAGAGAATGATGCGGAGATTAGAGAGCATTTAGGAGATATCTATTTTCGCAAGGGGATGATAGAGAAGGCAAGGAAGGAGTGGGAGGAATCTTTGCGTTTTAACCCCTTAAATGAACGAGTAAAGGAGAAGTTGGAGAAGATAAAGTGAACTATTCGGAGCAGGAGATAGAAGAACTAAAAGAGAAGGCAAGAGAGATACGGCGGTTGATTATTCAAATGCTTGTGCATGCTGGTTCAGGGCATCCGGGCGGTTCTCTCTCCGCGGTAGAGATAATGACCGCTCTATTCTTCAAAAAACTGAATTGTCGCCCCAACCAGATAGATTGGCCCGAACGAGACAGGGTGCATTTTTCCAAGGGGCATGCCTGTCCTTTATTGTATGCTCTACTTTCTAAACTTGGTTATTTTCCTCAGGAAGAGTTATGGAATCTAAGAAAACTTCACAGTTCTCTTCAAGGACATCCGGATAGAAGGACGCCGGGCGTAGAGGTAAGTAGTGGTTCATTAGGACAGGGGTTATCGGTAGCGGTAGGGATGGCTCTTGCTGGAAGATTGGATAGAAGAGGATATAAGGTGTATTGTTTGTTGGGAGATGGGGAGGTGCAGGAAGGTGAGGTTTGGGAAGCGGCAATGTCTGCTTCTTTCTTTAGGTTGAGCAATCTATGTGCTATCCTTGATTACAACAAATTTCAAATTGATGGGAGGATAAGAGAGGTGATGGATATTGAGCCTATAGTGAAGAAGTGGGAGGCTTTTGGTTGGTCTGTTATAGAGATTGATGGGCATAACTTTACTCAGATTCTATCAGCCTTTGAGACCTTTGAAGCAGAGAAAGAGAAGCCCACGATAATAGTTGCCCATACCATAAAAGGAAAAGGCGTTTCCTTTATGGAAAATGTAGGAGACTTTCATGGAAGGGCACCCACAGAGGAAGAAGGGAAAAGAGCGCTATTGGAGTTAGAGGGAGATGGTTAAAGGAAATAATGGTTTCGGTAAGAGCAGATATTTCATCTCTGAACTCTTAAGATTAAGATAAAGTTTACTTTTCAGAACAAATAGATATAAAATTTGAAGTTTTTATCTTTACTTGCTATGCAATACCAACGAGATGTCTATGGACGGACATTAGTGGAGATAGGAAGAGAGAACAGAGATGTAGTCGTTTTAGATGCTGATCTCTCCAGTTCTACACGCACATCCTTTTTTGCCAAAGAGTTTCCTGAGAGGTTTTTTAATATGGGAGTAGCAGAGCAGAATATGATGGCTGTTGCTGCTGGTTTAGCCAGTTGCGGAAAGATTGTTTTTGTTTCTACTTTTGCCTTATTCGCTACAGGTAGAGCGTGGGACCAGATAAGAAACACCATTTGCTATAATAATTTTGATGTAAAGATTGTCGCTACCCATAGTGGGATTTCAGTAGGAGCAGATGGAGCCAGTCATCAAGCGCTGGAGGATATTGCCCTGATGCGTGTAATTCCTCAGATGAAGGTGATTGTTCCTGCGGATTCCATTCAGACAAGACAAGCGGTTTTATCTGCAGTCAAGGAGCGTGGCCCAGTGTATATTCGTTTAGGCCGTCCTAAGGTAGAGGATTTAGAGGAGAGAAGGTTTGAGATCGGAAAAGCAAATGTGCTCAGAGAGGGAGAGGATGTAAGCATTATTGCCTGCGGGGTTATGGTGAAACACTCTCTGGAAGCGGCTAAGATATTAAGCAGAGAAGGAATACAGGCGCGTGTGGTAAATATGTCCACAATAAAGCCGATTGATGAGAAGATAGTGCTTGAATGTGCTCGCCAGACAAAAGGGGTGGTGACCGCTGAGGAGCATAGTATTATTGGAGGATTGGGAGGAGCAGTTAGCGAGGTTATTGCTGAGTTTGCCCCGGGTAAAAGGGTGAAGCGTGTAGGGGTGAAGGATAAATTTGGGCAGTCAGGAGAGCCTGCAGAGTTGATGAGAGAGTATGGGCTGGGAAAGGAGGACATTGTAGAGGCGGCAAGAGAGATATGCAGGAGTTGATCTTTAAGGCTCCGGCAAAGATAAATCTCTATCTAAAAGTGCTTAAGAGGAGAGAGGACGGTTATCATGAGATTGAGACGGTTATGCAGAAGATAGACCTCTATGATGTTATTTCTCTCAAAGAAAAAGAGAAAGGGGTAGAGATTCTTTCTGAGAGTAAAGAGATTCCAGTGGATGAGAGCAATTTGTGCTCTCAAGTGGCTAATCTGTTAATAAAGGAATTTGGGCTGAAAAGAGGTGTGCAGATCTCTATTCAAAAAAGGATTCCAGTGTGTGCGGGTTTAGGAGGAGGAAGTAGCGATGCAGGTTGTGTGTTTTTGGGGTTAAACAAACTTTGGAACCTCCGAATGACAGAGCAGGAGTTAATAGAGAGGGCAAGCAAGATAGGGGCAGATGTCCCCTTTTTTGTTTCTTCCTTTTCTATAGCCAAGTGTAGGGGGAAAGGGGAGAAGTTATTTCCTTTTTTCTATACCGGGGATCTCTTTTATCTTCTTGTAGTGCCGAATTTCCCTCTTTCCAGTAAAGAGGTTTATCAAGCGTATGATGACATTAGAGGATATAAAAGGAAAGGAGAGAGGAACGATCTTGAGAGAGTAGTTATGGAAAGATTTCCTTTGCTTTCGGAGATAAAACAGGAGTTTAGGAAGTTAAAGGTTGAAGGTGTGCTAAGCGGAAGTGGCCCCACAATGTTCGGGGAGTTCAGAGATAGAAAGGAGGTGATGGAAGCAAAGAGGAAATTTGAGAGATTTGGAAAGGTTTATATTTGCCAACCAGTTAAGCAAGATGTTTAGGTATCAGATGGTGGAGGGGCAAGATGGAAATCACAGAGGTGCGTGTTTCTTTAAAGACAAAGGAGAGAAGTCGGTTAAAGGCTTTTACTACTGTTACCTTTGATAACTGCTTTGTAGTTCGAGACATCAAGATAATCGAGGGGAACAAAGGGTTGTTTGTAGCAATGCCTTCTAAGAAGCTCCGTATTACTTGCGTGCAGTGTAATTCTCGGAATGAGATAGGAAGTAAATACTGCAATCAATGCGGAGCCAGATTGAATATCTCTTCAGGGACTCAACCCACAGAAAGCACTCCTCAAGAAGAACATCGAGATATTGCCCATCCGATTACTATGGAGTTCAGAAAATATATTCAGGAAAAGGTTCTGGAGGCATACGAGAGAGAAAAGAGAAATTCTCAGGAGAGAAGATTTTCTCCGCCAGAAGGAGATCAGAGAGTATAAGCAGTTTTTGGAAAGAAGACGCAAGATTTTTTAAGTTTCTGAGGCAGGAGATGAGCAAAGGAGTGAGGTATTTGCAGTGCCCGGTGGTGCAATGGTAGCACATCAGATTTTGGGTCTGAGAGTCGAGGTTCGAATCCTCGCCGGGCAGCCATCCCCACCTTTCATCCTTCCTGATACAATATACGCTTATAGAAAAAGATAAAGGAAAACCAAAAGGACGCGATCATCTTAATGGATTTAAAAAAACGTGTTTTAATTTAACAAATTTTTAACCTCTTATCTTTCCATAAATTTGAGGTTTTTCTGCAACCATTCCGCAGTCTTTTCTTAGTCCTTTCAAACATTTTTGTTTTTTGTTCTCTCGCGATTCGCTCCCCTTGGAAGAACTCTTTTCTTTATTGACAAGCAAGCAAAGTCTATTATACTATTAAAAAATTTCACTTTAGAAGAGGTAGAGACTAATGGCTATCTCTTATGTTGCTGGCAAGAGATTTAAGCGAGCATTTATAGCAGGTGTAAATAGGCTTACCTATAAAAAGGCTCAATTAAATAATCTAAACATCTTCCCTGTTCCTGATGGAGATACAGGCACGAATATGTCTTTGACTTTGTTATCCGCTATAAATGAAATTAAGAACATAGAAGATTCTTCCTTAAAAGCGATAATGAAAGCACTAACCTGGGGGTCTTTAATGGGGGCTAGAGGCAATTCCGGGGTTATCCTAGCCCAGGTCTTTACAGGTTTTGCCGAGAGTATAGGAGATAGGCAACGTATCTATGCTAAAGATATTGCAAATGCTTTGCAGTTTGCTGCTAAGAAAGCGTATGAGGCTGTGGTTAATCCCGTTGAGGGAACTATGTTGACAGTTATAAGAGAGACAGCACAAAGAGCTTCTCAAGTGGCAGAGAGGGAGACGGATATTGTTAAGTTATTAGAAGAAATGGTTGCTCAGGCAAAGGCTTCTTTAGAAAATACCCCTGAACTTTTACCTGTATTAAGAGAAGCAGGTGTGGTGGATTCTGGAGGTTTAGGATTTGTTTATTTTCTTGAAGGAATGTTAAGACTTATTAGAGGCGAGAAATTGGAAGACACTGATACTTCCGAGATAGTTTCCTCTGAAAAGGTCTTTCATAAAAAATATGAAGGCAATAACAGATATTGTGCAGAATTTATCCTTGAAGGTAAGGACTTACCGCGAAATGAGATAAAAGAGAAGTTGATCCAGATGGGAAATTCTTTGTTGATAATGGGTAATAGTAATTTGTTGAGAGTTCATATTCATACTTTTAATCCTGAGGAGTTGCTCAGATATGTTTCTCTTTTTGGAAATCTGTCCAAGGTAAAGGTTGATGATATGTTAGAGCAACACAGAACTTTTTTAAAATCAGAAGATAATTTACTTGCAGTTATAGCGGTTGTGCCTACTGAAGAATTTAAGAGAATTTTTATAAATTTAGGTGCAGATAGAGTAATAAAAGGCGGGCAAACTATGAATCCAACTGTAAAGGAGGTTTTTACAGCTATTGAAGAGGTTCCTGCTTCAAAGGTGATAGTCCTGCCTAACAACAATAATGTGGCTTCAACTTCAGTCCAGGCGGCTAAATTGACTACCAAAAGTGTGGAGGTAGTTATTTCTAAAAGTTTACCCGAAGGAATTTCTGCTTTGATGGCTTTTAATAAAGAGTTTTCTTTTGAGGATAATTTAAAAAATATGAACAGGGCTTTAGGAGAGGTAAAATCAGGAGAGGTGGTTAGGGCAGTTCGGTCAACTGCTTATAAAGATAAGTATATAACCAAAGGTGATATTTTAGGAGTTTATAATCGCGATATTAAAATTATCACCAGTTCTGTAGAGCAGGCTGTTTTAGGTTTATTAAATGATATGGTATCTAAAGAAGATGAGTTAATAACTCTCTTTTATGGTAAAGAGATAAAGAGGCAAGATGCTGATGCTTTGGTATTCCAGTTGAAGGAAAGGTTTGCTGAATTTGAAATTGAAATTCATCCAGGGGGTCAAACATATTCCTTATATATTGTTTCTGTAGAGTAAAGGAGAAGGAAAAAGATGAGGATAGTTACTGATAGCACGGTAGATTTACCCTCTTCTTTGGTAGAAAAATATAATATTGAGATAGTTCCCTTAAAAGTACAATTAGGAGAAGAGACTTATAGGGATTACTTTGAGATAGAAGCGGATAAATTTTATCAGAAACTCAGGTCAACAACGGTCTTTCCCACTACTACCCAGCCTTCTCCACAGGATTTTTTAGAGGTTTATCAAAGAGTAAGTAGAGAAAATGATTGTGTAATATCTTTACATATTTCCTCAAAGTTAAGTGGGACATACCAGTCAGCAATAATTGCCAGTCAGCGTCTTCTTACTTCAAAAGTATATGTAATTGATTCTAAACAAGCATCTGTAGGATTGGGTTTGATAGTTTTGGCTGTAGCACATGCTATTGAAAAAGGCAGAAAAAAAGAGGAGATTTTACAATTAATAGATGAACTAACTAAAAAAATTAGAACATTTTTCTCTGTGGATTCACTTGAATATTTACAGCGAGGAGGGCGTATAGGTAAAGCACAGGCTTTTTTAGGAACGATATTGAAGATTAAACCTTTACTAACTCTTGTAGAAGGTGAAATTCATCCGGTAGAGAAGATAAGAGGAGAGGGGCGTTTACTGAAGCGTATGGCTCAATTAGTAGAGGATGAGGTTTCCAAAGGCAAGATAAAGATGGGGTTGATATATACGGATAATGAAGAGACTATGTCTATTCTTTCTCAGTATCTTGAAAGAATAGAAAATTTGGAGATAGTATATAAAGGCAGAGCGGGCGGAGTAATTACCTCACATACTGGTCCAGGAACAATAGGGATTTCTTACTATAATGAATAAACCTCTATATTCTTTCATTTTTGTAGTATTGTAGTATTAGAAAGTTGACTCTTTTTATCTAATTTTGTATCATTACCTATGGATTTACCAACTAAAGATTCTAACAAGGTATCTAAGAGAGAGAAAGACATAGAGGAGAAAAAGCCTCCTTTTGAAACAACCACCTTTTGGGATTATCCTAAACAGAGTTATGGAGAAAAACCCAAAGGCGATAATAAATTCCAAGGAGTAACCCCGGCTTTTATCATTTTGGAAACATTACAAATAGGCAATGGTAGACTTGTAAAAAGGAGCAGGGTAAGGAAAAGAATGAAGAAAGCGAGGGTGTTATTAGACTTTCTTCAGATTTTTGCCAGATGGGATATAGAATAAGACTTACCTCGGTGCATTCTCTACTTGCAGGTTTTCTTCTTCTTATCTTAACAGGAACATTTCTATTGAGTTTGCCCATTTCTTTGCAGAAAGGGAGTCATCAAACCCTTGTTAATGCTTTATTCACCGCCACCTCTGCAATAACCACTACTGGCCTGGTAGTTGTAGACACGGGAAAATTTTATTCCTTTTTTGGTCAGTTAATTATCCTTGTGCTTTTGCAGATTGGAGGGTTAGGATATATGGTCTTTATTGTTTCAGTAGCAGTAGGTTTGCGAAAGAGGCTTTCCTTAAGGAATAGGATGCTTTTTCACACCTCTTTAGGTCATCTATCCGAAGATATAATAAAATTTGTTAAATCTGTGATTCTTTTTACCCTCTTTTTTGAAGGAATAGGAGCGATTATCCTTACATTGGCTTTTTTGAACGATTTTCCTTTGTCTCAGGCTATCTATTTCGGAGTTTTTCATGCTATTTCCGGGTTTTGCACCGCCGGGTTTTCGCCTTTTTCTGAGAGTTTTCTTGCTTATCAGAACAATCTCCTGATCAATTTCACTTTGTTTGTTATTTGTTTTGCGGGAGGAATAGGTTTTTTTGTTCTCTATGATTTGTACAATCTCTGGAAGAGGGTAAAGAGAAGGTTATATCCACGAGTCCTTTCCATTCATAGCAGGTTTGTTATAATATTATCTGCGCTGATTATCTTCACAGGCGGTTTTCTGATTCTGTTTTCTGTAAAGGAGGGATTTAAACACCCCTTTTTAGTTGCTCTCTTTCAAACAATTTCTGCTTCCACAGGCACAGGTTTTAGCACCACAGATATTAGTAAACTACCTTCTCTTGCCCTTTTTACATTGATTCTTCTTATGTTTATTGGTGCTTCTCCTGGGAGCACAGGAGGAGGAATTAAGACCAGCACCTTTGGGATAATGCTTCTTTCTTTATTTTCTCTCTTGCGAGGGAAAGAGAATGTAAATTTATTTAATAGAGATATTTCTCCGAAGGTAGTCAATAAGGCTTTTGGAATTACTTTAATTGCTCTTTTGGTGATAATCTTGGGCACCTTGATATTACTGGCCTATGAAAAAGTAGAGTTCTTGCGTATATTTTTTGAAGTAGTTTCTGCTTTTGGGACAGTAGGGCTTTCTACAGGAATTACTCCTTCTTTGAGCACGGTTAGCAAACTCGTTCTCTCCCTAATTATGCTTATTGGCCGGGTAGGGCCATTAGCCATCGGCTATTCCCTTATCAAAAAGTCCGAACCTTTGAATTATAAATATGCAGAGGGAGAGATCTTGGTGGGTTGATATGTGCGCCTGTAGCTCAGTTGGATAGAGCGTTGGGTTGCGGACCCAAAGGTCGGAGGTTCGAGTCCTCTCAGGCGTGCCATGATAAATAGAGGCAGAAGAAAAAAGGAGAGGTGCGAGAGTTGGCTTAATCGGCACGACTGGAAATCGTGTGTCTGCCTAAAAGCGGACCGTGGGTTCGAATCCCACCCTCTCCGCCACTACTCCCTTAGAGGCATACTCTTGTTTATTCTCTAAAATTATGGCATAATTATAATAGAGAAGAAATAAGGAGGAGAGATGAAAAAAAGAGGTTTTACCCTCATTGAGGTAATGGTAGTGGTGGCTATTATTGGTATCTTAGCCGCTGTGCTTATTCCCCAGGTAGGGAAGATGATTGGCAAGGGAAAGATAAGCAGAGCACAAGGGGATATTCGCTCTATTGCTAATGCGATATTGGAGTTTCACAATGATGTGGGGAGATGGCCTATACAAGCCCGCGATTTAGCCGAAGGTGTTACACCTGATTGTACAGCGATTATACACGCAGATGTTCTTACTCGATCTTGCACTACAGGAGAAGCAGGTCCTCTGGTAGTAGGCACATTTAATGGAACAGACATACCTAACTGGCAAGGACCTTACTTAGACAAAGATATTCCCTGTGAGGATCCGTGGGGTAATCATTATCTTTACATTGAAGCTTTTGATGAGATTGGAGGTGGTGGAGGTTTTTGTTTTCTCTACAGTGCTATTTACTCTCTCGGACCAAATGGGGAGAGTGAGATGGATGTAGTCAACCGCACCGTAGACGGAGATGATATTGTTATCTGGCTGGAGTAGGGTATAATTTCCTTCCTCTCTGCTATCCCACCCTCCATTTGAGAAAATCTAATATTTTTGTTCGCCATCGTTTTTTTGTCTCTTTCTTCTCTGATTTTAGAAGTGTATTTAGTTTCTCTATGTCTATATATTCCTCTGCCAGTTTCTGCAGAGCGTCTATTTTTTTCTTATCCTCCCGGGTTATCTTGGTGCGCAGGCTATATATCTGGGAGGCAAGGGTGTAAATATCCTCATCTGCTCTCAATATAGGGAGATTTACTGAAAGAAGAATCTCTTTTATGCTTTGAGGAAGGGCGCGTTTTCCTGAGAGAAGGACACCGGCGAGGTTATGTGCCTTTCCTATATTTCTAAAATAGATAGTAAATACCGCCAGAAGGAGGTCTATGCGGTCAGCAGAGGTGATAAGTAGGGTTTGTTCAGAGATATTGCGTAAGAGTTCTAATATCGTCTCCGGCTCCATTGTGCCCACAATTATCCTTCCTATATTCCTCTCTAGACACTTTTCTCCACTTACTATCTCTGCTTGAGTGTGTTGAGCAATAAGCCAGAGAGGAGGGTTGGAGAGAAGGGGACAATAGGGGAGTAATCCAAGAAGAGCAATTCCTTCTTTCTGAAGATATTGCTTCAGACAAGTAGAGACTCTCCTGTATTTCTCCTGGAGAATCTTATTAACCAGCACCCCAAGCACTCTACACCCTTTCTGTTCAAAAAAACTTCTGTTTAGGTTTATTTCATCGATGCTTCGTCCAATTCCCCCTTCACAGACCAGCAAAACATCTGCTTCCAGAAGTTTTGCTACTTCCGGGTTGGAGAGATGGAAGACCGAACCTACTGCGGAATGGCCGGTGCCCTCAATTATCAACAGATCTGCCTGTTTTACAAGGTTTTCATAGGCTTTGCGAATTCTTTTTCTAAATCCTTTTCCTACCTCTCCCTGGATATACTTCTCACTAAGTCCTTTCTCGATTATCAGTGGACTCATATCCTCTATTCTATCCTCAAGAGCAAATACTTCCTTTATCAACAGTGCGTCTTCACTTACCTTCTGCTGTTCGATTAGGGTATACCTTTGAGAGAGGGGTTTGAGAAAGGCAATTCTGCCGAAGTTTTTTTTAAGCAGATGAATAAGTCCGAGGGAAATAGAGGTTTTTCCGATATCCTGGCGCGTGGAGGCGATAAAGAGGGATTTAGACATTTTGTGTGCCGTCAATGATAATTCGCAAAAGGGCGAGGTATTTCTCGCTTGTCTTGGCGATTATCTCCTCAGGTAGAGAAGGAGCAGGAGGATTTTTATCCCAGTTGATAGTGCTAAGGTAATCGCGCACGAACTGCTTATCCAGATTTATCTGTTCTCTGCCGGGAGAGTAGGAATCTTTAAGCCAGAATCTGGAGGAGTCCGGGGTAAGGAGTTCATCAATAAGCAGGAGTTGATTATTGTTTATCCCAAATTCAAACTTTGTATCCGCAATGATCAGCCCCTTCTTCTCTGCATATTCAGAGGCTTTTTTATAGAGTGAGAGACTAATCTCCTTTATTCTCTTTGTCAGATCCTTCCCTATCATATTCTCTACATAAGTTTGGGAAACATTTATATCATGCCCCTTATCTTCTTTTGTTGCCGGGGTAAAGATAGGTTCATCAAGTTTTTGAGCCTTTTTAAGCCCCCGGGGCAGAGTCTGCCCACAGATGGAATAAGTGCGTTGATACTCTTTCCACGCCGAGCCACACAGATAACCACGCACTACACACTCCACAGGAATGGCCTCTGCTTTTTTTACCAGCATTGAGCGATGCTCTAATACCCTTCGATGGGCTAATACTTCCTGCGGAAAATCCTCTATGTTGGTAGTAATCAGGTGGTTGGAGATAATATCCTTGGTAAAGTTAAACCAGAAGGCAGAAAGTTGAGTGAGAACCCTGCCTTTGTGAGGAATAGGGTCGGGGAGGACTACATCAAAGCAGGAGATTCTGTCGGTAGAAATAATCAGAAGATTGTCTCCCAGCGCGTAGATGTCCCTCACCTTACCTCGTTTAAGGAGAGGGATTCGCTCAAGATTGGTAGCGAAGAGAGCGGATTTATCCCTCATTGTCTTTTTCAAGGGCTTCTTCCAATCTTTCTTTCTGTTCTTTTAGAATCTGAAAGAGGAGGGGAGGAGTTTGGGGAATGCGGGTCTTATAAATTTGGATGATTCTCTCTATCTTCTCCAGATTTGCCTTAATGCGCACAGAAAATAGACGCTGATATAGGTCTTTGGAGAAGTTTTTATTTAAGGTTTCCTTAAATAGAATTTTAAGGTCTTCATAACAAGGTAGAAAGCCAATAGGTGTGCGAACCGCTTCTACTTTTTTATTTATTCTTAGATTCATCCACTTGAGCCAAACTCTCTTATCTTCTATAGCGGTTAGATATTGACCTTTTTCATCCTTCAGAAAATAATTTACTCCAAAGATAAGCGGAGGGTTTTTCAGGTCTTTGGCAAACTCTAAATGATTCTGGATATATTTACCCACCGGAATGGAGAGAAAATCCAGGTTTGCCATCGGATTGAACTTCCTCACTCCTTCTTTTCCCAGAGTAGCAGAGGTAGTCTCGGACTCTATAGAAGCAGCAATGGTGATTACCCCGTGCACCCAGTCAAAACTCTCAAACACAGGAGGCCAAGCAGAGGAATCACGTCCTCCATAGATTATTCCTTTGATCTCCACTCCCTGCGCATCCTCTAAATGAGGATCACAGTTTTTTAAGGTGCTCAATCTGATAGTATAGCGTGCATTGGGATGAGGATAGGAGGATTGTTTTTCTTCTCCCCTGAGCCTTCCATCCCCTAACCAGTAAGGATGGCCATTCTTAACCAATACATTAGAGAAGATGACCTCAGGGGAATGCATAAGGGCTTCCCAGATTAAAGGGTCATTATCAGGATTTACATCCTTGATTATTCCAAAGATTCCCCTCTCCACATTTACTCCAAATACCTTTCCTTCTTGCTTGCGTAAATAGGCTATGTCGTCTCCTAAAATACTCTCTCCTTCAAGCATACAGGTGGATGTTTTTCCACAGGCACTGGGAAAGGCTCCGCTGAGATAGGTTTTTCTCCCTTCTTTGTCTCGGACTCCCATTATAAACATATGCTCAGCCAACCATCCCTCCTTGTCTGCCTTCCTTATTGCCAATCTTAAAGCCAGTTTTTTTAGTCCTATCGTATTTCCACCATACTGGGAGTTTACTGTAAAGACAGTATTATCAGAAAGGTCTATATATATCCTTCTTTTATCTACATTCTTACTTACATTATTCTCCAGTTCGCCTGCAGAGTGCACATATTTGAAGAACTCTATCCCTTCTCCTCTTTTCTTAAATACCTCATAAGCCGGACGAAAAAGGATATCCTCTGAGTGAGCAACATAAGCCGAGTCAGTAATCTGGACTCCATACACAGAAAAAACAGATTCAACAGGACCAAGGCAGAGAAAGAGAACAAACATCTCTTTCCCTTTCATACTATCCTTCAGCAAGGTTTTTATCTCCTTTAATCCTTTTTCTCGCTCTATAGAGTTGATCTCCTTGCTTAGATCTTCACCCTCTTTCAGAAGAAACTTTGTATTTTCTTTGTCTCTCGCCTGGTCATAAATTCCGTCAAGATGAAAGGTATGTCCCTTCCTACTCAGTTCCTTTTCTTCCCCATATTCTTTTGCCTTTTCTCTTATATAATCTGCATCTTCAGGAGAGTCGGTGCGCACAAACACAGAAAGAGGATTGCAGAGGCGGACATATTCACCAACAAATTCTATCAGTTTGGGATTATCTAAATCCAGAAGTCTCTGATAACTTTTTGCCGAACATTTGCTCTTGAGTAATTCAAGTTGCTCTTTTACTTCCTCTTTCCTCACCATCTTTTTAATCTCCTTTAGAAAAAGTTTAGTAAACCTCTTTTATTTAGAAATATCAAGAATTTATCATTTTGTCAAGGAATTTTTGATTTTCCTCTATAATTTCTCTTGTTTTTTTCAAAAAATATGTTATAATTAAAACACGATTATAAAGGCACGATATAGAGGGAAAGATGATGAGGGTAAAGTTAATAAATTACACGCCTTATGCAGAAAAGATATCCGCAATTGCGGGCAAACTCTGTTATGCAAAGTGCTCTTTTGAGGACCTGGAGAAGATAAGCAGAGAGGAGGAGAAAAGGTTCCTTAAAAAGGTGCTTAAATTAGGGCATCTTTCTGTAATAGAGCATACAAGTTTTACTTTCGCTATAGAAGGTATCTCGCGCGTTACCTCTCATCAATTGGTGCGTCATCGCATCGCCTCCTTTTCTCAGCAGAGTCAGAGGTATGTAGAGAAGAGGAATTTTGAGTATGTGATTCCCCCTACTATAAAGAAGAAAAAGAGGTTAAAGCAACTCTTTGAGAAGGTTATCGAACAGATAAACAACGCATATTCTGAGTTTCTGGAAAATGGTATCCCTGTGGAGGACGCTCGTTTTATCCTTCCCAACGCTTGCCAGACCAGAATGATTGTGACAATGAATGCGCGCGAACTTCTACATTTCTTTAGACTAAGATGTGCCAAAGATAGCCAGTGGGAGATTCGCCAGATGGCAAATCTTATGTTGAAGGAAGTACGTAAGGTAGCCCCTATTCTGTTTAAGGAGTTCGGGCAATGAAGAGCACGATAAATGGTGCTTATCCAAAGATTGGTGGCCAGCCAGACCTCCGTAAGGCAATCCATCAGTTTGAAAAAGGGCAGATAGGAAAGGAGGAGTTAGAGGAGATTCAAAGGGAAACGATAAGGCGAGTAATAAAGGAACAAGAGGAGGCAGGGATAGATTTAGTGGGGGATGGTTTGATTCGCTTTGAGGATATGTTTTCTTCATTGGTAGAGAGTTGGCAGGGGATTCAGCGAAAAGGACTTAAGAGGTTTTTCGATAATAACACCTACTATCGTCAACCAGTAATTGAGGGAGAGATAGTCTACTTTCCTTCCCCTTATATAGAGGATGTGAAGTTTGCTTTTTCTGTAGCCACCAAGCCTTTGAAGGCTATCTTACCCGGTCCATTTACCTTCTCCAAATTGAGTGAGAATAAATTCTATCCTACTCAGGAGAGGTTGATCAGCGCCCTTACCAGCGCCTTGCTGGAGGAAGCAAGACAAATAGAAGGGTATGTGCAGGCAATCCAGTTTGATGAGCCTTCCTTGCCCCTATTTCCTGCAGAGATAGAGAAAGTGAAGGAGGAGTTTGAACGGATAAGAAAGGGGTTGAAGAAAAAGATCCTTCTTTCTATTTATTTCTCTCCACTTAAAGGCTCTCTTCCTTCTTTGGCAGATTTCCCGGTAGATGGACTGGTCTTGGATTTGCTTACTGAGGAGAATCTTCAATCTTTGCTCGATTTTCTGAGGGAGAAAGGATATAAGAAAGAGATCGGTCTGGGTTGTATAGATGCAAGGAATACAAGGTTGGAAAAGAAGGAGGAGGTAAAAGATATTGTTGCTCAGATAAAGGACTATTTCTCAGGAGACCTGTATCTAACCCCTAATTGCAGTTTAGAGTTTTTACCTCACTCTGTAGTCCTGAGCAAGATAAGAAATATGGTGGAGATTGCCAGAAGATGTTGAAGACAACCAGTGTAGGAAGTTTACCCAAGCCGGATTACTTAAAAAAAGCGCGTATAGCTGCGCAGAAAGGGGAGATTAGTACGGAGGAACTGAAGGAGTTGGAAAGGAAGGCGACAGAGGAGTGGATAAGAAAACAGGAGGAGATCGGGCTGGATATTCTGGTGGATGGAGAGATGTATAGAGGGGATATGGCTACCTATTTTGCCGAGAATCTGAAGGGTTTTAAGATTAGTGGACTGGTACGCAGTTATGGAAATCGCTATTATCGCAAACCTATAGTGGTGAGCAAGATAAAAAGAGAGAAACCAATTACCCTCCAGATGTTCAGGTTTGCCCAGGGTTTGACCCGGAAGCCGGTAAAAGGAATGCTTACCGGTCCTTATACAATGGCTGATTGGTCGTTTAATGAATACTATCCTAATCGCCGCGCCTTGGTTTTGGACTTAGCCGAGGCAATTCATAGAGAAGCAGTGGATCTGCAAGAGGCGGGAGCAGAGTATATTCAGATTGATGAACCAGCGATCTCCACACGCCCGGAGGAGATCGATTTAGCCATTGAAGCAATGGGCATTGTCACAAAAGGCTTGAGAGTAGGCACGATTACCCATATCTGCTATGGAGATTTTGAGAAGATATACCCCAGAATGTTAGAGTTGCCTGTGGAGCAGATAGACCTTGAGTTTGCCAATAGACAGTTCTCTCTTTTAGAGTTTATTCGTCAAAAGGGTGGGTTTAGTAAACAGGTAGGTTTAGGGGTGGTTGATGTGCACTCCCACCAGATTGAGAGCAAGGAGGAGGTCAAGAGAAATATAGTTAGAGCCTTAGAGGTGTTTAAACCTGAGCAGGTTTTTGTAGATCCGGATTGTGGCTTAAAAACTCGCACAGAGGAGGAGGCAATAGCAAAACTAAAGGTGATAGTAGAAGCAGTGAAGGAACTGAAAGAGGAGAGGGGGCTTTCTCTTTGATTAATCAGAAGGTAGCAGTGAATTCTTCTCGCTTTAGATTTGCTATAAGTCTTTTGCTCTCTGTGAATATCCATATCTTCTTGTTTCTCCTTATTTCTTCTCGTCAGCCTAAATGTTCTTCTCTCACGCCAAGGGTTATTTACCATCAACAAACCTCGCTCTTCCTTAGGAGGGAGGGAAAGGTAGAAGCGGAGAAAAAGAGAGGGGGAAAAGTAAGCGTTAAGAAGGAATCTCTCTCGGCAAAATTAGCAGAAGAGAGAAGAGTAGATGGCAAAAAGAAAAAAGAGGAGAGGAAAAGAGGAAGGAAGGTAAACTGGAGAAGGAAGACAAGGAGGGAGAAGGGAAAGATAAAGGCAGAGGGAAGCAGGAGGGAGAAGCAGGTATGGGAAGACTACTACAGGGTTATTAGCAGAAGGATAGAGGAACAGGCAGTTTATCCCGAAGAGGCACGCCAGAGGAAAGAAGAGGGGTTGGTATATCTTTCTTTTGTCCTTTCTAAAGATGGGCATCTTGAGGAGGTAAAGGTGCGTATATCTTCAGGATATGAGAGGCTGGATAGAGCGGCTCTTGAGAGTATAAAGAAAGCCTCCCCTTTCCCTGCTTTTCCGAAGCAAATAAAGGAAAAAAGACTGGTTTTGAATATTCCCATCTCTTTTGAGATTAAATAAGAGATGAAGAGGGTATGTATAAGAGAGAAGGAGAGTGTATTGCATATATGTGCAGAAAAGGACTTGACAAGGGAGGCAAGAGATTTGGTGCGCAGGTATCGTGCTCAGATAGAGAGGTATATTAGAAGACATCCAGAATGGGCAGAGAGTTTTTCTCCTGTGCAAGCAAAAAAACACTCTCCGATTATTGTAAAAGAGATGTCTAAAGTCGCAGAGTTGTGCGGAGTAGGACCTATGGCAGGAGTGGCAGGAGCAATTGCTGAATTTATGGGAAGGAGGTTAGCAAGACTTTCCGAGGAGATTATCATTGAGAATGGAGGAGATATCTTTATGCACACCAGAAGAGAAAGGAAGGTTTGTATTTTTGCGGGAAGGTCTAAATTCAGCGAGAAGGTTGCCTTAAAAATTAGCCCTTCCGATCAGCCTTATGGAATTGCTACCTCCAGCGGGACAGTGGGGCATTCATATAGTGCAGGAGTATCAGACGCAACAGTGATTATCTCCGGATCCGCTTTGCTTTCAGACGCCCTTGCCACTGCAACCGCTAACATAGTCAAAGGGAAGAAGGACATCCTTAAAGGTTTAGATTTTGCACGCAAAATCAATGGAGTGAAAGGGGTGTTGATAATCTTGAAGGATGATATAGGTATCTGGAAATGTGAGATTGAGTATAATCCAAAAGGCTATAAGTTTCTTTTCCCCGAACAAAACATAAACTCAAGTTAATCTCTATTTATCTTAAAAGGAGTTGATGAAATTGACTGAAGTAAGAGTAAGGCCAAATGAATCGTTTGAGAGGGCTCTGCGTCGGTTTAAGCGGATGGTGGAGAAGGAAGGGATATTGAGACAGGTGCGCGACCACAAGGAATACGAAAAACCCAGTGAAAAACGACGCAAGAGAAGGAAACCAAAAGGTGGAAACGCTTGAGCAAAGGTAGTTTATGCCAACTTTTAAATATGTTGCTAAAACTCAAGGCGGAGAGAAGATAGAGAGGATTGTAGAGAATGAGGAGTTTGCCCAGTTAGTCAGCAAATTAAGAGCACAGAATCTAATTATTATCTCTATTGAGGAGATAAAAACAGGGAGAAAAAAGGCTAAACGGGGGAAGATAAAGCCAGAGGACCTGGTAATTTTTTCCCGCCAATTATCTACTCTCCTTGACGCAGGAATTACTCTGGTGCAAGGCTTGAATATTCTCAGCGAGCAGGTAGAAAAGGAAAGGTTTAAGGAGATAATCAGGGATCTGGAGAAAGAGATACGCGGAGGAAAGTCTTTTTCAGAGGCACTCTCTAAATATCCTTCTATCTTCTCTTCGCTTTTTGTAAATATGGTAAGAGCAGGAGAGAAGAGCGGAAGGCTTTCTGCTACTTTGGATCGTTTATCTACTTATTTGGAGAGAACCAATGCTCTTCTGAGAAAGGTAAGATCTGCTTTGATCTACCCCGCAGTGGTTAGTTCTATGGCTATAATTATTACTATGGTGCTCTTGCTTAAGGTTATCCCTACTTTCAAAAATATCTTCTCTGCTTTAGGAGGAACCTTGCCTTTACCCACCCAGATTCTCATTAACATAAGTGATTTTACCAAGCGATACTTCCCCATAGCAATTCTATGCTTAGGAGGTATAGTTTGTTTTGTTATTCGCTACTCTCATACCGAAAAAGGAAGGTTTGCTTTAGATAGACTAAAATTGCAACTTCCTATATTTGGTATACTATTTCGCAAGGTAGCCATCAGTAAGTTTTGTCGCACCTTCTCCACATTAGTGGAAAGTGGGGTTTCTATCCTTGATTGTTTGAGTATTGTGGGTAGGACTGCAGGAAATAAGGTAATTGAAAAGACGGTGATAAAGGTTAAGGAGAGTATTCGAGAGGGTGAGAATATCGCTTCTCCCTTAGGAAATAGCGGCATCTTTCCTCCTTTGGTTACTCGAATGATCGCTGTGGGAGAGCAGAGTGGTCAACTATCCAAGATGCTTTCCAAGATAGCAGATTTTTATGAACAAGAGGTGGATGCTGCAGTTTCTGGACTAACCTCACTCATTGAGCCTATAATCATTGCTTTTTTGGGTATAGTAATCGGATCCATCGCTGTAGCGATGCTCTTGCCCATTTTTAAGATATCCACCTTGATTAGATAAAAAACCAGTCCTTATAAATTTGGAATCTTAGTATCTCTAAATTTAATCAGGAGGGACAGATGTTTAGTCGGTTTACAGAACGAGCGCGAAGGGTCATTCTGTTAGCCAAAGAGGAGGCAAAGAGGTTAAATCACGACTATATCGGCACTGAGCATCTTCTCTTAGGTCTGGTGCGAGAAGGGGAGGGGGTAGCAGCAGCAGTTCTGGAGGAACTGGGAGTAAGTTTGGAGACTGTGCGTTTAGAGGTAGAGAAATTGGTCAAGCCAGGAACGGATCTACTCGTCTCCGGAGATATCCCTTTTACCCCCAAAGCAAAAGAGGTGATAGAATTAGCCTTTGATGAAGCAAAGAAGATGGGACATAACTATATCGGCACCGAACATCTCCTTCTGGGGCTGATTCGCCAGAGAGAAGGGATTGGAGGACAGGTTTTACTTAATTTAGGTCTGGATCTGAAGAGGTTAAGGAATGCGGTGATGCAATTATTGAATCAGGCAGTTCCTTCTGAAGAAGCAGAGATAGAAAAGCCTGGAGGAAAGAAAAAGAGGGTTACTAAAACCCCCGCTCTTGATGCTTTTGGCCGCGACCTGACCAGTTTAGCCAGGGAGGGCAAACTTGACCCGGTAGTAGGGAGAGAAAATGAGATTGAGAGAGTAATTCAGGTATTGGCACGACGCACAAAGAACAATCCTGTTTTGTTAGGAGAGGCAGGAGTGGGGAAGACAGCAATTGTGGAAGGATTAGCCCAGAGGATTGTAGAAGGGGCTGTTCCTGAAGTGCTTTTGGAGAAAAGGATAGTCATTCTCGATTTAGGACTAATGGTTGCAGGTACAAAATATAGAGGGCAATTTGAGGAGAGGATTAAAGCGGTGATGGAGGAGATTAGAAGGGCAAAGAATGTAATTCTGTTTATTGACGAACTTCATACATTGGTAGGTGCAGGAGGAGCGGAAGGTGCTCTTGATGCTTCTAATATCCTCAAGCCTGCTCTTTCCCGTGGAGAGATTCAGTGTATTGGAGCGACTACCTTGAATGAGTATCGCAAGTATATTGAGAAAGATGCTGCTCTTGAACGAAGATTTCAGACAATCATTGTAGAACCCCCTTCCATAGAGGAGACAATAGAAATTCTTAAAGGATTAAGGCCTAAATACGAAGCCTATCATAATGTAGAGTTTACTGATGAGGCTCTGGAGGCTGCAGTTAAGTTATCAGAGAGGTATATTAGCGGAAAGTTTCTTCCGGATAAGGCAATAGACCTGATAGATGAAGCAGGATCGCGGGCGCGTTTGAATGCCACTTTTGTTCCTCCTAACTTTAAGAACCTTAAGGAGAAGATAGAGAGTCTGAATAAAGAGAAAAAGGAGGCGGTAGCAAATCAGGACTTTGAGAAGGCGGCACAGATAAGAGATGAGGAAAGAAAAGTGAGAGAGATGTTAGAAAAAAAGGAAAGGGAATGGAGAGAGGCGCAGAGAGAGAAGAGGATAAAAGTGGATAAGGAGGATATAGCAGTCATTGTTTCCAAGATTACTAATATCCCTGTTGCTCAGTTAGAGGAGAAGGAGGCAAAGAGGCTATTAAGAATGGAGGAGGAGATACATAAACGCCTAATCGGACAGGATGAAGCAGTGCAGGCAGTGGCAAAAGCCCTAAGGCGCTCCCAGGCAGGGATTAGGGACCCGCGTCGGCCAATAGGCTCGTTTATCTTCTTAGGTCCTACAGGCGTAGGCAAGACTCTATTAGCCAGAGTATTAGCCGAGTTTATGTTTGGGCATGAGGACGCAATGATCCAGATTGATATGTCCGAGTATATGGAGAAGTTTAATGTCTCCCGCCTAATAGGAGCACCTCCTGGCTATGTAGGCTATGAAGAAGGAGGACAGTTAACTGAGAAGGTGCGGCGTAAGCCATACTCAGTGGTATTGTTGGATGAGATTGAGAAAGCCCATCCGGATGTGTTTAACCTTCTTCTCCAGATTTTAGAGGATGGGAGTCTCACCGATAGTTTTGGAAGAAAAGTGAATTTTAGAAATACTATCTTGATAATGACCTCTAACCTGGGCACAGAGATGCTGAAGAAGAAGGGAACTATTGGTTTTGCTTCGGAAGGCGAAGATAGTTCTTATGAAGCGATGAAGAAGAAGATACTGGATAGTGCAAAGAAGACATTTAGGCCCGAGTTCTTGAATCGTATAGACGAACTGGTAGTATTTCGCTCACTTACTCGCGAGGATCTAAAGAGGATTGTAGAATTGCAAGTAGGGGAGGTGAAACAGAGGCTCTCGGAGAAGCAGATGGAGATAGAACTTACTCCTTCAGCAAAGGAGTTCTTGATTGAGAAAGGCTATGATCCTCTTTTGGGAGCAAGGCCTTTACGCCGAACTATCCAAAGGCATTTAGAGGATCCTCTCTCAGAGGAGATTTTGGCGGGAAGATTTAAGCAGGGAGAAAGAATAAAGGTGATAGAGAAAAATGGACGCTTAATTTTTGAATCTGAATGAAGGGAAAGATTATCTGCATTATAGAGTACCTGGGAGGGCTTGCCCTTCTGCTGGCCAGAAGTATTATCTGGAGTTTTGTTCCTCCTTTTAGAATAAGGCGAGTTATTAAGCAAGTAGAAAGGATAGGGGCAGATGCTCTGCTTATTATCTTTTTAGTTGCCGGATTTACAGGAATAGTCCTGGCTCTGCAAACTGCCTATATGCTTCGCCGGATTAGTTCCGAGATATATATTGCTTCTTTAGTTTCTATCTCTATGGCTAGAGAATTAGGTCCTGTGTTTACCGGATTAGTGGTTGCAGGGAGGACAGGAGCAGCGATTACTGCCGAGATTGGCACAATGAAGGTGAGTGAGCAGATTGATGCCTTAAAGACATTGGCGGTTAATCCCATCAAGTACTTAGTGGTTCCACGCTTTTTAGGGAGTTTAATAGTAGTGCCTCTTTTGACTATCTATGCAGATTTTATAGGAATACTTGGGGGAGGATTGGTGGCTATCTACAAGTTAGGAATTAGCCGAAGTCTTTATTTCAAGATGGCTTTTCAACCTATGGTGTATAAGGATTTTTTCACGGGATTAGTGAAGGCGTTTGTATTTGCCGGAATAATCTCCTTGGTAGGGTGTTATGAAGGATTTCGCACCCAAGGAGGTGCAGAGGGAGTGGGGAGGGCAACTACTGCTTCTGTGGTTATCTCATTTATCCTAATCATCTGGGCTGATTGCCTGTTTACCGCTATTTTTTATTTTCTCTTTCCTTAAGACTGAGTAGATCAGGTTATGATAAGAATAAAAGGATTATGCAAATCCTTTGGTAATCACCTTGTACTTGACCATTTAAGTCTGGATATTCGGAAGGGAGAGACAATGGTGATTATTGGGCAAAGTGGGTGCGGAAAGAGTGTATTACTCAAGCACATTGTGCGTATTCTTGAGCCTGATGAGGGTGAGATATGGATAGATGGACAAAACATAGGAAGGTTAAACAGAAAAGCACTCAATGCTCTGCGGATGAAGATAGGGGTGCTTTTTCAGGAAGGGGCATTATTTGATTCACTTACTGTAGGGGAGAATGTAGGTTTTCTTTTATTAGAGCATAGCAAGATGAGACGAGAGGAGATTTTTAGATGTGTGCGCGAGAAGTTGGAGATGGTAGGGTTGAAAGGAATAGAGAATCTTTTTCCTATAGAACTTAGCGGAGGAATGAAGAAACGGGTAGGATTGGCGCGGGCAATCTGTGCCAATCCCCAGATAATCCTCTATGATGAGCCTACTACCGGAGTAGATCCGATTATGGCTGCAGTAATCAACGACCTTATTCGAAAATTGCACAATCAATTAAAGGTCACTTCAGTGGTGGTTACCCATGACATAGCCAGTGCGTATAAGATAGCGGATAGAATTGCTATGCTCTATCAAGGAAGGATTATTGCAGTAGGTAGTCCCAAGGAGATCAAAGAGAGTTCCAATCCTTTTGTTCAACAATTTATAAAAGGAGAAAAGGAAGGTCCAATTGGAAGCAATTCTATATCCAGCAGATAATTCCAATCAGGAGTAGTTATGAGTATAAAGACAGAAGTAAAAGCAGGGTTATTTGTTTTCTTTGCTTTTCTGGTATTTTTTATCATTGTATTTTCTATCAGCGACTTCTCTCTGAAAGAAGGATATACCTTCTCTGTGAAATTCAATTTTGTTAATGGTTTGGATACATCTGCTCCTGTAAGGCTGGCCGGGGTAAAAATAGGAGAGGTGAGGGCAATAAAAGTAAGCAAAGGATATCCGCCAGTAGAGGTTCTCATCTGGGTCAGGAAAGGTGTTCCTATAAGCAAGGATGCGCAGGTCTATGTTAGTAGTTTGGGGTTATTGGGAGAAAAATATATAGAGATCTTTCCGGGACGCTCCAGTATCTTAATCAAAGAAGGAGATACAATTATTGGGCAGGATCCTATATCTGTCCAGCAACTTTCTCATTTAACCAAACACACGATACGGAAGATAAACGAAGTAGCCAGGGATATAGAGGAGTTGATAGGCGATAAGGAGGTGAGGAAGGATATAAAAGGGTTGATAAAAAGTAGTAAAAACCTATCTGAAGAGTTGAGTGGCTTGGTAAAGGAAGCAAACAAGTCCTTGGTAAACTTCAACCTTATTCTTACCCAGATAAATAGTGGTCAAGGCACTGTGGGTAAACTTATCAAGGAAGAGGAATTGTATAATGAGATAAAAGAGGTGGTAGAGGATATTAAGAAACATCCGTGGAAGTTATTCCGTAAAACAAGAGAGAGAAAAAGGAGGAGGAGATGATTAGAGTAGGTATCAACGGATTTGGACGGATTGGAAGAAATGTGTTCAAGATTATTCAGGAGAAGGAGGGAATGGAGGTCATTGCTATCAATGACCTTACCGATGCCAAGACTCTTGCCCACCTTCTTAAATACGACTCTGTGCATGGAAGGTTTAAGGGAGAGGTTTTGGCTAAGGATAAGAGTATTATAGTCAAAGGAAAAGAGATAAAGATAAGCAGTATAAAAAATCCTCAAGAGTTAGGCTGGGATAGGTTGGGAGTGGAGATTGTGATTGAATCCACAGGAGTATTCCGCAGTAGAGAACAGATATCTCTACATCTGGAGGCAGGAGCAAAGAAGGTTATTCTTACCGTTCCGGCCAAGGACGAGATTGATAATACTATAGTTTTAGGGGTGAATGATAAAGAACTGAAGGAGAGCGATAGAATAGTATCTAATGCCTCTTGCACCACCAATTGTCTTGCTCCTCTGGTAAAGGTTCTCCATGAGAATTTTGGAGTAGTTAAGGGATTGATGACCACTGTGCATGCTTACACCAATGACCAGAGAATCCTTGATCTTCCTCATAAAGACCTGCGACGGGCAAGGGCAGCAGGAGAGAATATCATTCCTACCACTACCGGGGCAGCAAAGGCAGTAGCGAAGGTGATTCCTGCTTTGAAAGGAAAGATCAATGGAATGGCGATGCGAGTTCCGGTGAAGGATGGCTCAATAGTGGATTTTGTCGCTGAGTTAGAGAAAGAGGTTTCGGTAGAGGAGGTAAACTCAGCAATGAGGAAAGCGGCTGAGGGAGAACTTAAGGGGATTATGGAATACACCGAGGACCCTATAGTCTCCTCAGATGTGATAGGAAATCCTCATTCGGTTATCTTTGATGCTCTCTCTACGATGGTAATCGCTGGAAATATGGTCAAGGTAGTAGGCTGGTATGATAACGAGTGGGGTTATTCTAACCGTGTAGTGGATTTGATAGAACGCTTGGCAAGATTCTTGCACTAATTGTGGGAAGATTTCAATAATTTTGATGATAAGGTTTATTTAACAGGGATTTGCTAATCAGGTTTTAGGCAATTGGATGCGTAGTGTTTCTATAATTGGCACAGGTTATGTAGGGCTGGTTACAGGCACTTGTTTAGCCGAAATAGGGCATAAAGTAGTTTGTGTGGATAGCAACAAAGAGAAGATAAGAAAATTGCAGAAGGGAGTTATCCCCATCTACGAACCTCAACTGGAAGAGTTGGTTCATAAAAATAAGAAAAAAGAGAGGTTATTTTTTAGCACAAGTATAAAAAGAGCAGTGAAGGAGTCAGAGATTATCTTCATCTGTGTGCATACCCCAGAGAAGGATAACGGAGAGCCAGACTTGTATTATGTAGAGTTGGTTGCCCAGAAGATAGCCGAACTGATGCGAGAGTATAAGGTGATTGTGAGCAAAAGCACAATGCCTGTGCGCACAGGGAAGAAGATAAAAGAGACGATTAAAAATTACTGCTCAAACGAACTGGAATTTGATGTAGTTTCTAATCCAGAGTTTCTACGGGAGGGTTCGGCAGTAAGAGATTTTTTGTTTCCCCAGAGGATTGTTATTGGCTTGGAGAGTAAGCGAGCAGAAAGGATAATGCGCGATTTATACAGACCGATAAGAGCACCTGTTCTTATTACCAGTATTGAAACAGCAGAGATTATCAAACACAGTTGTAATGCCTTCTTAGCAACCAAGATTTCTTTTATCAACGCCATAGCCAATCTTTGCGAGAAGGTGGGAGCGGATGTAGAAGAGGTGGCTCGGGCAATGGGATTAGATAGAAGAATAGGAAGAGAATTCTTAAAGGCAGGCATTGGTTATGGAGGTTCATGTCTCCCTAAGGATATAGAGGCTTTTGTGCATATTGCCAAGAAGAGCGGTTATGATTTTGAGTTATTGAGGGTAGTGCAGAAGATTAACAAACAGCAGAGAGATATGTTTATTAGCAGGATTAAAGAAGTGCTCTGGAATTTAAGAGGAAAACAGATAGGGGTGCTGGGTCTATCCTTTAAGCCAAATACCGATGATATGCGCAATGCTCCTTCTGTTGAGATTATCAATAGACTCTTAGAAGAAGGAGCCGTGATCAAGGTCTATGACCCGGTCGCTATATCCAGGGCAAAGGATATCTTCAAAGACAGTGTCAGGTATTGCCGCAGTGCTTATGAGGTGGCTCAAGATAGCGAGAGTTTATTGATTCTCACCGAATGGGAGGAGTTTAGAAAACTGGATTTGGGACGAATAAGGAATTTGTTGAAGGTAAAGGTAATCATCGATGGCAGAAATCTATTTGACCCCCAGAAAATGAGAAAGAAAGGATTTAGGTATATTTGTATAGGGCGAGGGAGATGATCTCACTTGTTACTGGGGGAGCAGGTTTTATCGGTTCCCATCTGTGCAGAAGGTTGATAGAGAGAGGGGAGAGGGTAATCTGTGTAGATAACTTTATTAGTGGAACAAGAAGAAATATAGAAAGACTTCTCTCTCATCCTCAATTTAAATTAATAGAGCATGATATCTCCGAGCCTTTGTATATAGAGGAAGAAATAGATTGGATGTTTCACCTTGCTTCTCTTGCTTCCCCTTATTATTATTTGCACTATCCTATAAAAACACTCAAGAGTGGGCTCTTGGGAACATATAACTGTCTTGGATTAGCCAAGACCAAAGGAGCCAAATTCTTCCTTGCTTCTACCTCTGAAGTCTATGGGAATGCTTTAGTTCACCCGCAAAAAGAAGAATACTGGGGCAATGTTAACCCTATTGGTGTTCGAAGTTGCTATGATGAGAGCAAAAGAGGAGCAGAGGCACTTACCTACGCCTATATGCGAAAGCATAATATAGAGGTGCGTGTAGCCCGCATCTTTAACACCTATGGACCAAATATGCAAGTAGAGGATGGAAGGGTAGTGTCTAACTTTATTGTGCAGGCGCTAAAAGGAGAGGATATAACTGTCTATGGTCAAGGCAGGCAAACACGTTCATTTTGCTATATAGATGATCTGATAGAAGCAATCTTAAAGATGTGCGGCACAGATTACAGGCTACCTCTGAACATAGGTAATCCAGAGGAAATCAGGATTATTGATCTGGCTAACCTGATCTTGAAGATGACCAACTCGAGGTCAAAAGTGAGATTTCTGCCTTTGCCCGAAGATGACCCCGAGCACAGAAAACCAGACATTAGCAAGGCAAAAAGCATTTTGCGATGGGAGCCCAAGATAGGATTGGAGGAGGGATTAAGGAGAACGATAAAGTTCTTTAGAGGAGTGTTGGAAGAACAGAAGAATTTATGAATCCATATCTTTCTCTCTTTTCTTCTATTGGTTTGGCAATAATTGCTCAGATTCTCCTAAAATTGGCGATGCTCCAGATAGGGAAGATAAATCTACACTGGAACAATCTCTTTTCTATCTTCTGCAGGATTTTCTTTCATCCTCTCGTCCTTTTAGGACTCTTCCTTCTGGGAATAAGCGCTTTTCTCTGGTTAGTATCCTTGAGTAATCTCAAATTATCCTATGCCTATCCAATGGTGGCTATAAGCTATGTGGCTCTTCCTGTTTTTTCTCACTTCTTCTTCGGAGAACCTCTAACTCTGGCCAAGATATTTGCTCTGAGTGTTATAGTTTCAGGTATTATCCTTCTATCAAAATTCTCTTAAGATTCTTAAGCAAGCAACCACTTTCCACCCCTGGGGTGGAAATCGGGAAATATAGATTAAGGGGGAAAGATGAAAGGGAGAGTTGTTCTTGTTATGTTTATCTGCCTTCTGCTAATGGTAATACGCTCTTCAGCCGATGAGAGCATAACCCTTACCACCTATTTCCCTGCTCCTTCAGGAGAGTATGAGGTGGTAAAGGTGAGGAAATTGGCAGTAGGTCCAAGTTTAGATCCT
>Ga0164311_10000119_pt1 | contig 28722 bp, 70 predicted proteins | sample GuaBasSedimGuay2_FD_121796 | JGI IMG/M metagenome (GOLD analysis project Ga0164311, IMG submission 121796) | Subseafloor sediment microbial communities from Guaymas Basin, Gulf of California, Mexico - Guay2, Core 4569-9, 9-12 cm | ecosystem: Environmental > Aquatic > Marine > Hydrothermal vents... | reverse complement strand
TTGTTTTTTTCTTTTTCTTTTTGTTTTTTCTAAAAAATACCTACTTTTTCCTTTTTCTACTTTAATATATTCTCCAGAAGGTTTTTTCCCACCCATTTTTACTAAAAGCACTTCAAAAGCTATTTCTTTATCTCCTTTTTCCTCTAAGTATTCTAAGGTAGGCAACATACCACAAAGAGGACATCGCACACGGATAAATTTTTTAATATTATTTTCTGTCATTTTTTTTAGGTAATTCTTTAGAGATTTCTTCCAGTTTTTTGATCAATCTTTTGGCGCCTTCTCTGATTATTTGAAAAGCATTGCTTAAGAGTGCAGTGGTGATGGGATCTTCTCCTTCAAAGTCTATTTTTAAATCTCCATTTTTTGTTTTTGTAAGAGTAATTTTAAAAGGTCTTTTTCCTTTTTTCTTCATAGTGAGGACTTTCTTATAGTATATTTTCTTCCGCATTGCAGGCATTGTAAAGAAAAAATTGTCATCCGGTACTCCTTACTTTCAAGTACCCAGGTCTCTTGAAAGGTCTCTATTACTTCCAGTTTTCCTCCACAGTAGGAGCAAATTCTTTCCTCTTCTGTTAAAGCTACTCTATTTTTTGTCTCCATTTTGTTTTAACTCCTTCAAAATTTCTTCTAATAAAATCTGAATTGTTAAAAGGCGACATTGTTGAGCAGTATCATCCCACCAGGCACATTTTTCCCGGATACAGGGAAAACCTATTTTTACCTGAAATTTAGCCACCTGTGGAGATAGTATTTGTGGGGCACTTCTCACACTGAAAGCAAAAGATAGAGGACAAAGTCTATCCATTAATCCTCCTTTTTAATCAAAAACAAATTTTTGTAATGCTTGAAAAAAAGCAAATTCACCAAGTAGTATAAAAAAAAGTGTAATAATTAAGGCAATGATTACATCTTTAAGAGAAAGTCTTTTTATTTTTTCTTCCAATTCCCATTTAACTCCTGATACTATCATACCTATAAATATCATAGAAGAAATTACACCGATAAAATAATAAAGTTTTAACAAAAAATGCTGCATATTTTATTCACCTCCTTCTTTTTAATTTTTTTCTTTCCTTTTGTTTCTTTTTTTTATTTTCCAATTTTTTAAATAATTCTTGAAAAGCACAATTGATAAGCCAGTTGAGTGAATATCCTTCTTTTTGTAACTTTATTAATTTTTTTCTTATTTCTAATGGAATTTCTATTGTTTCTTCTTTGTCACCATTTTCATAATCTCCTTCTCTAAAACCTTTGCTTAAAATGTCTACTGTTACTGGATCTAATTTATTACTAAATTGTTCAAGAATTGGACAGCTAAATTTACCAGTTCGTATATAAGCAAGATAGTTTAGAAAATCCTCAAGTGGATGATAAAATTTATGAGAATTACAAAATTTGCAGGAAAGAGCTAAATTAGAAATATCATTAGAACCACCTTTAGAAATAGGAATAATATGATCTATACAAATAGATAGATTTTCTTCTTCAAATCTTACTCCACAATACCAACAGCGTAAACCATAAACCTTTGTAAGTTCATTTATTATTTTTCTTTTTTGTCCTAATGTAAATATTCCATTATTTCTCATTTTTCTTTCCTATTTCTTCAGCCCTTTTTAAAATCCAACTATTTAATCTACATTTAGAAGAACAAAAAATTTGAAAAGAAGTTTTTTTAATAAACTCTTTTCCACAAAATTTACATTTACCTTTAATAATCTCCCTAAGAGGTTTAGCTTTTTTGAATTTCTGTATTTTCTTCATATATTAACGCTCGTTAACGATATGTTAAAAGTTTAGCATTAATAAAATTTCTTGTCAAGGAAAATTCATAAAACTGGGAATAAAGTGCGTTCTTTTTCTATCCGGGGGATGGCTATCTGGGTTAGGTAGTCTTTGTTGAGGTCTATTCTAATAAACTTTCTTCCTAATTTTTGAGCTACTACTCCTGTTGTGCCACTACCACAAAAAGGATCCAAGACAGTTTCTCCTTCTGGACAAGTGAATTTGATAGGAATAATGAGTAATGCTTCAGGAAAGATTGCAAAATGGTCACAATTTGCACCAAATTCTTTACTGAAGTTATGAGGTTCAGGATTTATTAACCATACAGTAGGAAGATTTTTGCCAAGTGGATGAGTAAAAGAGGGATGTTCATCTTTAAAATCTCTCCAGCTACCGGGTCCTCCATTATGATTTCCTCGTGGATCTAAAACTTTATTAGGTCTTAAATTTCTTGCTCTTGGTGAATTAAACATCTCAGCTTCTTCTGGAGATAGATTACTGAATTTACCTTTATACCTTTTAATTTCTTCTTCACTTGCTCTAAATTGAGGACATTGTTCAGATTTTTTTTCTGCATCTCTTACTCTGTAATTGAATCTATGTCCAGATTGCTTGGGTTGAGGACTATATTCTTGTAAATATTTGCTGTTATAACCATATTCTCTACACCTTGTAAAACCATCGGGTCTGTTTTCAAAAGTTTGAATTGGAATTCTTACACTATCTAAATCAGAATAATATTTTTTGCTTTTTGTAAAATGATAAAGATATTCCCAAGTCATATTAAATCTATCCTTGCAACTTGTAGGTAAAGCTGAACCTATTGTTCTTCTTTCTTTTTGTATTAAAATTTGCTTTGCCCAGATTATTTTTTCTCTCAATATCCAGCCTTGTTCTATCATAGCAATAGCTATTCTTTCAGGAAGCATAAGCATACATTTTTGAGGATAATTTTTTGCCCTTGCTCTTCCTGAATAAGTATCATTTGACAATTTATGTTTTCCTTGATTGTTCCCATGATAAAATCTTGATTCTAATGTTCCAGAAGAGGCATAAGCGTCTCCCAAGTTGAGCCAGAAAGAACCTGTCTTTTTTAAAACTCTTTTAAGTTCAGCAGTTATCATCAAAAGATGTTTTATGTATAGGTTAAAATCAGGCTCTAAACCAAGATGCCCTTTATAGGCGCCACATTTAGAACAGATATAATAAGTGAGATGCGGATTTGTATAAATGTTTGGATTTTTATAATTGCCTACTACTGTGGATTTGCCTTTTCTATATCTTAAGTTATCTTGCTTTGTATTTTCATTTATCCATTCGTGTTTACAATTTTTTCTTCCTCCCCAGATTTGAGGTTCTGTTTTGTATATTCTAAGTCCCCAGTAGGGAGGAGAGGTTATAATGCAATCTACACTTTCAGAAGGGAGTTTTTTCAATATATCTAAAGTATTGCCCCACCATAGAGTTATACCATTTTGATTATAAATGATTTCATTCATGAAACAATTTTTTAAAATGTTTCATAATCTTAAAAAAGTGAAACTTAAATCAAATGGTCATGCCAGTGTTCAGGTATTGATTGCATATATCCTCTAAATCTTTTATTAGGAAATAACTCTCCACATATATATTTTATATGATTCATCTCAATAGGATTGGGAGCTTTTCTATGGTCATTTAAAACTACTAAAGGTTGATCACGATGGGTTTCACAGTAGGTAATGGTTATTATCATATCTTTATAGATAATTTTTGTCTTAACCTCATTATCAAAAACTAATCTACATAAAGGGCAATTAGGATCCTTCATTCTCTTCCTATTTTTATAACATATTTAAGTATAATTTCTTCATAAATTTTAAAAAAAGGTTTTTGTTTCCTTTCTATATCCTTTGCTATTTTACCCAAGTCTGCCAGTAAAGAATAGTAGAGTTTTTCTATTCTATACAATCTATCTAATTCTTTAACAATCTCTTCCCTCATCATCTTCAAATATTTTCTTATACTCTTCCTCTGCTTTCAACCAGTCAGATAAAGCATCTCCGGGAATTCCCAGCCTCTGTCTTTCCTGATAAATCCTATAAGCTATTATTCTGATTACTTTTTCTCTTTTTTCCCTATCCATCTTATTATCCTCTTCCACCAGGGTAATTTGGCTTTTTCTAAAATCTCATCCTTCTGTTCAAATTTAACTTCTAAATCACCAATAGTTCTTGTTTCAGGAGTAGGTATTGTTACTTCTTTAATCAAGGAAGGTTTTTCTTCTTCAATTCTTTGAGAAGTGGCAATTACTTTTTTCTCTTCTTCCTTAACTTCTATACTAAACTTGAATTTAGTCTTTGGTATGAAGTCCTTACATCTTTTAGGTCTGTCCACAGATATAACCTGAAGTCTTTTTAAACAATAATTACTATCATCAAGTCTATAACCACAATCTCTACACCTTACTTTTGGCAGCAAATTAACCTCCTTTTTTTGTAGTTATTATACCACTCAACAAATTTTTCAATTCCTTCTTCAATAGAAACTTTTGGTTGCCATTTTAACATTCTTTTTGCCTTTGATATATCAGCACAGGTTTTTTTAACATCTCCTTTCTGCATACCAAAATATTTCTTTTTTGCTTTTTTCCCCAAGATTTTTTCAATCAAACTTACAAGATAATTAAGTTTTATTGGTCTTCCACAGCCTAAGTTAAAGATCTCAAAAGAATAGTTTTTCTTTATTGCTTTTATTGTTCCCTCAACAATATCATCTATGTAGGTGAAATCTCTTTCTATTCTTCCATATCCATAAATCTCAATTGGTTTTCCCTCTGTAACTAATACTGTCATCTTTTCTCTTTCTCTAAAATTACATGTAAATCTGTATTTGGCAATCTTTCTTGCAATAGAATTTTAAATTTACCTTTAAATTCAGGTATATATTGCATATATCTTTCATTACTGAAATACTCAAATGTTTTTTCAGTTATTACTGTTTTATGGGTTGGATCCTGAAAACATCTTTCAGATGGATAGCAGGGAGAAAATGATTCAAATATACCACCTGTTTTTAAAACTCTCCATATCTCATTCATTAAAGATACCAGATTTTGAACATGTTCAACCCCGTGATTGCTGAGTATATAATCTACAGATTCATCAGGGAAAGGAAGTTTTCCTTTGTCTAAATCAATTATCAATTCCTGCCCAAAATTGTGTTTATCTATATTTATAAAGCCTTTTCTTATGTCTTTACCACAGAATAAATTTAATTTTACCAATCTATCTTCTCCCATACTTTTTGCAAATGCTTTGGTTTTACTGAAGTTACGGCATAAACAGGAATATTCTTTTTATTGCATTCTTCAAAAAATAAAACATCTGGATGGTTGAAATATTTATCATTCCAGCTTATCTTTAAATCCTCTGTTACTTCTTTAGGTATCAGAAGCATACCAAATACACCTGCTTTAATCTGTAAAATCTCTTTTTTTATTTTCTCATCACTGTAAGGTTCTCTTATAACTTTAATTACTCCATCTTCATATTTGAATTTTTGGTCTTTATAAACAGCATAGTAACCTCCAATTGGACGGTAAACTAAAGCTGAAATTATAGCTTTTTCTTTTAATTTTTTATAATAATAAATCATCTCAGCTATATGCCAGTCTTCAATAATTACATCTGCCTCCAGAAATAGTAAATACTTAAAAGGATAGGCTTTAAAATATTGCCAGATTAATGAGTATGATAGATATATAGCCAGTCTTGAATTGAAGTGTTCATCTTTCTGGAATAATCTTATGATTTTTCTCCATTTACTTGATGGAATTGAAATTTCTTTAGTTTCAGGGCTGTTATCAACTATAAGATGGAGAAAATTTTTATAACTTGATTTATCCACTGAGTTTAAAAACTCTGAAAGACAGTAAGATTTTTCATAAAAAAATGGTGTTCCAATTAATAATTCAGCACAATTTTTATTACTTTTTTCCATTTTTCCAGAAAATTGTTTATATGCAGTAATTTTGAAGCTGCTTTTCTTGCTTCTTTTCCTATTTTAACTACAAGCTCTTTATTATGTAAAAGCTCTTTAAGTAAATCCACCATCTTTTTCTTGTCATTCACTATAAATCCTGTTTTACCATCTTCTATAAATTCCTCTTCTCCTACAAATCCTGTAGTTACAACACATAAACCACTTAGCATTGCTTCAGCTCTTGCTCTTGGGTTGGGAGAAAACCTTGTTGGATTAAAGTAAATTGAATATTTGCTTAATAGAATTCTGTATTTAGAAAAATTTGGAGCTTTAAAACGCTCAATTCTTATCTCTTTTTTCACATAGTCATAAATATCTTTTCCATAAAAATCTGATAAATCAGGGATAAATCCAGAGTGTTCTATGGATGAGGTTAAATTTAATACACAATCATCTATTTTGTAAGTGGTCTGTAACCATTCTTCTGGACTGAATCCATGAAGTATGAATTCAGAATTTTCTATTTTAAAATTTTCATAAGCTCTTCTGGAGTTGAAAATTACAAACATATCTTTTGTTAATTTTTTTAAAAGCTCTTTTTTCTCCTCAATCTGAGTATCTCCATGAAAAATACATACTTTAGGATAAGGCAACTGGCTGAATAGTTTAAATTCCTCTGGAGGGTTATATAGCTGAAACTGGTCTAAATGTAAAATAACTAAATCATAAGGCATAAATTCTCTGTAATCATCAATTAAAATAGCATTTGGTGGCAAAGGTCTTTTACTCCAGTCCCATTTCCTGAATCTATCAAAAACAAAAAATTTAGCTCCAAGTTTAGATAATTCATAAAAATGAGGTATATGCCAGACATAATCCAAAATTTTTAAGTTCCTATATGTGGACATATTAAATCTGTATCAGCGTATAGTTCAAAACCAGCTCTTCTTGCATCTTCAGAAAAAGCCATATCTCCTATTTTTCCATTTTTATTTAAAACCTTAAACTCTACTTTTTCTAAAACTTTTCTGCTAATAAGTGTGCAGCCAAAAGTGACAAAGTTAACTTTAATTAAACCTTTAAATAAACCAGGAGAATACTTGCTATTTTTTAATTTGTATGCTGAACAAACTATATCTTTTTTCCAGGACAATAATCTCATAATTGCATCCTCAGGAACAATTACATCATCTTCCATTGTAAACATATAATCATACCCATTCAGTAAAGCAAACTCACGGGCTAAATTAAGTCCTGAGATTATATTTTCCCAGCCTTTTGAATATGAAACTGAAAATTTTTCAGTGTTTATAGTAACTATTTCCTGAGGAGGATGAGGATTGTTATAGCTGATAATCCAGACTACTTTTTTGTTATCCGGTACTTTTAACTTATCAATAAAAGATAAAGCATCAAGATTGTCTCTGTATCTGCAGGTCCAGATTAAAATCTTATGCATTTTTCCAATCTCTCCAGGTGTGTTCTCTTTTTATACAGGACATACGGCAAATTGCATAATCCCACACAACTTCCTTTCCGAAAAATTCTTTCATTAGTTGAGCGTTTTTAAATCTATCCTCATAAATGGGGCAGCCTTTACAATATATTTCAGGAGGGATTTTAAGTAACCGGGAACTTTTACTCCCCACAACAACACTCATTTTTCTCATCTCACCTCCTTTATTTTATCCCAAAAATTTAATATTTCTATTAGTAGAACTTGATGGAGCAGTAGCCCCATCTGCTCCACTTAAACCGTTTGAACTACCTTCTATTATCTCTTCTTTTTCTTTAAGATATATTATAGTCCTTGCGTATATACATCCACCTGTGGTAAAATAACTTTTACAAGCAGAATTGAAAACTAAATCGCACCAATTTTGATATTTATCACACCAAACTCTGCATCTCATTTTGTGTTAAATTAATAATAAGAAAAAATTCTCCATTTGCTGATAATGATGTCCAATAATAATCTAAAAATAAAGGAAAATTAACTGTGCCATAATATAATTCAAAGCGTCCCATTATCCGGGTTTCCTTCTTGTAGCTTATAGAAGAATCCTCTTCTCTCTTCATATTATCATCACTATTACCCCAATTCCTATCCTTATCAACCTCACTATCTGCCACAACCAATACTTATCAATTACCAGAATCATACTCAAAAAACCATCCAGAACAAGCCATAATCCTAAAAGGATTTTAAGTCGCATTTTTTAAAATTTTCCAAGACTTTTCTTCTGTAATTATTCCATCCTCTACTGTATTGCAGAATTTGTAAACATTTTATTGCTTCTTCTACACTCATATTATCCCATTCTATCCGTGTCATTATAAAACATGTGCCTTTTTCTTCAGGTAATAAAGAGTAAATAAAAGAATGGATAAAAGTTTCTAAGATTGCTCTGATTTGAATTTTATACTTAATAAGTATCCCTTGTGGAATATTTTCATAGGTTGGATAGAATATTCTTAAAATTTTATCTACAACCTCTTCAATTTTTATTTCTTTCTTTATTTCTTCTTTTTTCATTTCTTCATTCTTTTTCTTCTAACATTCTTTTTCACTTGATTTGGATTAAATTCTCCAACTTTCCATCCTTCTCCTCTGCAGTAAGGACATTTTGTCCCTAAATCTGGAATAGCAATAAGGGGTATTTCCCAAAGTTTACCACATTTGAGACATTTATATATAGCAGTAGTATTCATTATTACCTCCACGCATAAATTCAAAGAATTGGTGTTGTGGATAACCTGTTAATAAACTGTAAATATCTTATAATTCTTACCATAATTTCAAAAAAGGATGTTTGGGATATACCCTTTCTTCCAGGTCTCCTTTTGCTACTTGATGATATACAGGAAGCATTCCAAATTCAGGAATTTTCCATCTGCACCATAAGGCGACAGTGTAGTGATCAATTCCTGCTCTAAGCATTTCTGTAATTAAGGCTCTTCTTATGGAGTGAAAGCCATATCTGTGATAGTTTTCTAAATTAAATCCACAGATATAAAGGATATAGTTAAAGAGAGCATAAATTTTTGTCCGTGATAGAGGTTCCCATTCATAGTTATAGATAAATTCTTTTACAGGTTGAGGAATGGTATAAACTTGAGGCCTTCCACCTTTTGCTGTCTTTATTACTATAGTGTTTTCTTTTTTATTGATATCATCTTTTGTAATCCTTAAAATCTCTATTTTTCTTAAACCCCAGATTGTTGAGACTGCTAAAATTGCTTTTTGCTGTATATTACAGACTTTTTTAGCATTTAAAATTAATTTTTTAACTTCTTCATAACTGAATGTTGGCTGTTTCACATTTATTTTTTCAATCTTGGGAGGAGAGATATTTATATCTTTTTTATCTGTTTTTGCCAAGCGGCGCAGTATATAGTGAGTAAGACGCAAATAGTTATCCGAAAAACCATCTTCTCTTAACTCAAAAAGAAAATTTTTTATGTTATCCTCATTGATTTCTTTATACCGGGAAAGGAATTTTTGGGAGATATTGAGGTAGAGATTTATGGTTTCAGAGGTTCTTCCCTCAATGGAGAGGTCTCTTTTAAGCTTTTCAAGTAAGTCCACATATCAATTATAGATTAAACTGAGACTAAAGTCAAGACTAAAGTATTCTTTAAACTGAATTTAGTCTTTTAAATGTTCTGTTTCTTTAATAATTTTATTAAGTTTTTCAATAGCTTCATTAAGTCTATCCCTATCTCTTTTCAATTCCTCTTTTAATTCACTTACATCTATAAATTGTTCTTCCAACTGTCTTATTATATCTTCAACATATTTAAAAATTTTCATAGCTAACTCATAATATTCTTCGGCTTCTTTTACTATGGTTATTTTAGGAAAAATTATCATTTTAGGACGACGCTTTTCTATCTCTTTTATTTTTTCTGCTGCTTCCTTAATAGGTATAATTAAAGAATCAGCTTCGGAAAGAAGAAATCCAACGATCCGTTTCCAATCCTGACTTTCAAATTCTACTTTATATTTATAAACCTCTGTCATTATCTCCCTTTCTTTAATCACTCAAATTTTGGTCTGGCACAGATTATCTGTATAGAAGGAGTTCCTGCAACTGCTTTGTATCTTATATAATGAACCTTCAAATTGTTGTAGCCTATTGTTTTATTTTTACCTGCTTTTAGTAATATTCCCTGTTCTGAAGTAGAGTTTATCCCTATTTTCACATCATTGGTATCGTCAAAATTGTCTATCTGTAACCAGAACCAGTAAGCTCTTTTTCCTTTGATAATTGGTGGATGCAAAACTTCTTCTTGAGTGGATGCAGTTAAATTATACACCTCAAGAATAGTATCTTCTCTTCTTCTATCTGTATAGAAATCAAGTATCTTTAATATTCCGTTTCTAATTTCTTCAAGCAGCGCTAAAAGTTTAGTCCAGACAGTCTCATTCAAATTATTTTTAAGATCTGCTGGCATAGAACCTCCTTTATTTATGTTTTGCCTTTATATGTCTTATTAATCCCACTGGCGATTTTGCTATAAAACCACAGATAGGACATTTCATATCTAAAGCAATTGTCTTTTCTTTTATTCCTTTAATTATTTTTTGAATATCTAATAAATCTTTTTGTCCTTCTTCAATAGCTTTATAATTTAAAGGCAAAATAACATTTAATCTTCTATCATCAAAATTTCTAATATAAGGAGAGCTTATGTAACCTTTTTCTTTAAAAACTATTGCTTCAGGATGATTTTTTAAAAAATCATTACTATCTTTAATTTCTTTATTGTGTAGTGAACAAAAATATCTCATTTATACCTCGTTTTATACTTTAACCAGGTTTCTGTGCTTACTATTCTTTCAGTAATTCTTTCAGGAACTCTTTCCGGTTCTTTTCTGAAAGGAGTAGGGACTTGTTTTGGAGATTTAATTATTCTTCCTTTATACCATAAGGGTCCTAAAAACCATAATTTCTGCATAACTACCTCCTTCTTAACAATTCTTTTATTCCTACAAGAGATAAAAGTATAACTCCTCCAGTAATTGCTGCTTTTTGAATAAATGCTTTTCTTTTTTCCTCTTCCTGTTGTCTTTTTAAATATTCAAGTTGAATTCTTTGTGAGGCTGTTGGGCTTTTTATCTCATGAATTAACCAAGCTATTCCTCCTATTAAACCTCCTGCTCCTAAAATATATTGCCAGTAACCTAATTCTACTTCACTTCTCATTTCAACCACCTCTTTTTAATCACATCATATAATACTACCATAGCAACAAAAAAGAATGCAACCGGTATTGCCCATTTTGAATGTTTGTTCCAGGATTCTCCAATGTCATGAAGTAAGTTCTCCAGTTTTCCTGAAACAATAGGAATATCTACTCTTTTAGCCATGTTTGGTCCTTTCTGCTATCTTTACAAGTAATTCAATCATTTTTTCATGTTCTTCAGATGATTTTCTTAAATTTTCAGAGATTAAAGCCAGTTTTTTTGTATTTTCTTCTATATGATTTGTAAGCAAGTTCAATAATTTATCTTCTCTTTTCTGGTTATTGTTTATCAATTTTTTAAATGTGTTTAAAATAATAAACAGTAAAATTAAAAACCCTCCTATAGCCACTCCCTGAGATTTAATAAGTTCTACAAACCACTTTAGCTCCATAATCCTCTTCTATACAGTCCTGTTCCTCTTGGAGGCAATTCCTCATTTCCAAATAAAGCACGGTGTGTTGCTCTTCTTTCTGCCTCAGTTTTAGGTCTTCCACCTCTTGGTCTTCCCCCTACACCTAAACCGCTATAAATTGTCTCCTGTGGCCAGAATTGAGTTCTTTCAGGAAGTCTTGATACTTGTCCTAAAGAAACTTTACTTAAAACGCCTGTTCTCTTTAAAAGGTACCATCCTCCAACCAATATTGCTCCCCAGAAAAGTAATCTTTTCATATCCACATCTACCTCCTATTTTAAATGTTCTGTATTAAACTCTATATCCAAAATATCCCTTATTCTATCTTTTAAGTCCTCTCCATACTTACGCTTTTCAAACAACCACCATTCCAAATCTTTTTTATTTTGCTGAGCATAAACTTTTAAAAGAAATCTAAGATATTCAGCCATTGGCATTTTTTTAACCTTCTATTTTAAATGTTCATATTCAAAAGCTTCACCTATTTTGGCATTGATATTGTTTAATCTTTTACCTATAGTAGTCCAGAATTTTGCTAAACCTTTGTCTCCCCAGTTAGTTAAGACATGATTGGCTATCTCATAAGCTTCATCTTCCAAGATGTCCAGTATTTCTATAAAACCCTTATCTCCTGTTTTGGCAATGTAGTCTCTTATCTTTTTCTCCAATTCTTTCTCCATATCTCCTCCTTACTAAATATTCATTTAGTCTTATCCTCCAACTCTTTATTTTTATTGGATCCAAGTTGCCTGTTTAATTTATCTGCTATCTCTTTTATTATACCTTTATCAACAAGAAATTTAAAAGCACAGAAACTTCCAAGAATAACTCCGGCAGCAACACTGAAGGCTCTTTTTAATTCCTTTTTGTCTATCTCCAGCTTCATCTTAAAAAATTATATCATAAAAATCGGCATTATTACACTCAAAGTTGCTATCAAAGTCTCTTCATCTCGTGCATTTCTTAATGGATTATAAACTCCTAATAATATACTTGCTCCCAGACATAAAATTAAGTGAAAGTTAAATAAAATCCATTTTGAAGTTACAACTGCAACAGGTATTGCCGAAATCCCCAAAGCTAACCCATACAAAGCTCTTTTTTTAATTTTTTCTTTCCTTTCTTCAGCTCCATACCCAATACATAAGCTTGCCATCAACAGTATAGGATACAGGAAATACCATAAAGAGATAGTTTTTTGAATACAGCCAATAATTGAGATTGAAATAGCTATCCATATAGGTCCTCCTATTCTTCTAACCTTTTTCTCTATCATCCCCCCCAATCCATAAAATAAACCAAACACTGCCACACAAATTACTTTAAAGAAAGCCAAAAATTGTAAAGTTAATTCAGACATTTTTGAAAAACTCCCTTTTTATCTTCCCTTCCTTGATCAATTCTTCTTTTGCTAACCTCTCCAAAATTTCTCTTTTCTTTGCCTCAATCATCTCTCTAATTCTCATCTCTTCTTCTGCTTTCTTTGCTTCTTCCAATCTTTTTTGATATTCTTCATCACTTATTTCTTCAAAAACTTCTTCAACTCTACCTGTCTTTACATCAACTCTTAATCCTTTTATCTTCATATTATGCCCTCCTTGCTTTGAAAAGTATGAATTTTGAACCTGCTCCTATCGCATTTGCATCTTGTGCTTGAATTCGTAAAGAAGTTATATTTGTTATAGTTGAAGTTTTTGTCCCACTTCTAATCATTTCTTCTACAGATGAACCAGTAAATCTACTTACATTAGAAAAAAATCTAAAATAATCATTTGGGTCTTTTGTAATTTTAACCTCAAATAAACAACCTTCATTTTCTCCAAGAACAGCTACCGTAGGACAATTTATTCTCGTTCCACTTATTGAAGTATCATTAGCTCTTAACTGTTGAGTATAGTAATGTGTATTGTCAGTATCTCCATTTACATATAAATATAAGTCATAAGCACTACTCGTTGCATTTTTAACAGTAGCAAGTAATATGTAAAACCACGCCGAATTTCCATCTAAACCTGTGAACTCAACATAATCGCAATCAGAACTAACTTCAACTTCAGCTATTTTTTCCATTACATTAGCTGCAACATTAACTGCTTCTGCAATCTCTGAATCTGTATTTGTTGAGGCTTCTAATGCAGTCTCAGCAGAATTTACTTTGAAGAGTTTTCCTGCAAGACCGGAGTAACTGTTCGGTGTGTCATCAAGCTGAATAAATTTTCTTAAAGATTCAATAACCCAGCCCTTTGAAGGGGTATATACTAAACTGTCTTTAGAAGTTAAAGTTACTCTCTTTAAAACTCTCTGATTTGTTCCATCATCTATCTTAATAACTACATTATGGCTTGTATCATCTGCATTATAAATATTAATAAAACGAATAAGTCTTTTTCCAGATGAAGGGCTGTTAACTAATGTTACATCAGTGGTATCGTTAGTAGTTCCTTCGTTACTTCCAACTTCATCATTAGCAGTATCAATATAAGAAACATAAAAATCAAGTTGGGTTGAAGCTGTTTCTTCTAAAACAATTTTTAATGTATGGCTTGTATCTAATACAATCATAGCTTTTTAATTATAAAACCACCTCTTCCAGAGATACCTTTGCCTTACTGCCTCCTGAACCTCACTATCTGTATTTGTTGAAGCCTCAAGTGCTGTTTCATCGTTGTTTACCTTCATAAATTTGCCTGCAAGTCCTGAAAAAGATGAAGGAGTGTCATCAAGCTGGATAAATTTACGCACTGCTTTTTTAATAATCTGAATCATTTTTACACCTCAATAACTCTGACCTCTCCTGTTCCAGAAGCCACAATTCCTTCAACAGCCCCTGTATAATCATCACAGAAAAGAATATCTCCTTCCTCCAAAAGCATATCATCAACAGTTGCTCCTGTGCCTAAACGGATGTAAACTGGAACACTGCCAGTATTGCGAATAAGAAAAGAAGTTCTGTTATCATTTGCAGCTAAAATTTCTGTTGAAGAAGTGCTTATTGAAACCTTTTTTGCAGGAGTCTGAGCAGTCTTAACTGTAGGCTTAACCCCAACCCATTGAAGTTCGTTATAGACAGCCATTTTTATTCACGCTTACCAATAAACTCTGTTCTCCAAGCAATTTTTAAATGTTCAGAAATAGCAATTCTATTTTCAGGTATTTTATAATTTCTACAAAGCCAGTTTTTTATTTCAAAAAGACTCTTTTCATATTCAATAGGCACCTCTAAAGAAAGATATTTTTTATCAGAAGTAACAAGTTTTATTCTAAGCCTTCTTGTAGCATCAGGATTATCTTTTATTACAGAAGTAATTGTAAATGAAGAACCTGTAGCAATAAGTTTACGAAAATAATCTTCATTAATTTTATTTTCCATTATTCTATCCTTAGAACCTCTCCATCTTTCCCATTCAAAAACTTTTTTTATTTCTTGTTCTCTATCAGACAAGGGCATAGTCAAAAAAAGCAATTATTAAAGGTTCTCGTCCATGTTTCTCTGTATATTTTACTACACAGCTTGTTTCAAAAGTATAACCAAAGAAAAATTGCACCGCATATAAAAAATTTATGTCATCATAACAGGTAATATAAGGAATAGGGCCGGTAGGGCCTATTAAGTTAAATCTTTTCATTTCATAAAGAGTATGAGGACTCATCTGAGAACCATCTATCCACAGCCATTGCTCATCATCTCTTTGGGAACCTGTTGATTGTATAGTAATAAATCCACCGTAAATAACTCCCTTTCCTGTAATAGAAAATAATTCAATAGTATCATTAGCTGTAGCATAACCTATGAAACAGGCAGATTCGGCGCCTCCATATTTGTTGCGTATAGTAACTTCTGCTAAAGTTTGAGAAAATAAATCTACATCTACTCTTGATGACTTTACTGGCATTTTAAAAATATCTTTTTTCCATCCAAAAAACTGGTGAAACTACCCCACTCTGGCTACTATTTGTAAAATATATCTCTGTAAATTCTAAAAGGAATTCATCCCCACTATATACCTCATCACTGTTTAGACTAATTGTTTTTCTACCAGGTAGTTCAAAAGTGAATGTAAAAGTTCCTGTTCCCTTCTTCAGTATCTTTAAGTAGTGCCAGGTTGGATATTTAACATTATAATCAAATAATCCTTCTCCTCCTCCAACAGATGATAATCTTTTATTGTTTCTTTCAATGGATAAATCAACGGTAAATTTGGCTATCTCATTGGGAAAATGAGATTTATATAGTATTTCATCCAATCTTTTTAAAACCTCATCAATAACAACATCAAGAGGAGTAAATTTTCCCAATAATTCCTGTAATCTATTCATTTTTCTTTTCTTCTTATTGCTTCAGCTAATTCTCTTCCTCTTCCTACAGTTCCTGCCATAATTCCCACAAGCCCTAAAGTTCCCAAAAGCTTCCAATTAAATTGAACTTTAGTCTCTGGTTTAGTCTCCTTAGGTAAATATTTGGCAATGAGTTTTTCAATATCTGAGAAAGGTTTTATTCTTTCCTCCAATGTAATGGATAAATTTTTAAGTTTATTCTCTAAAACAGGAATTTGGCTGCTAATTCTTTTCTCAAAATCTGCTATTCTTTTTGCCTGTTTATCTATAAGTTCTTCTAATTCCTTTATCTTTTTATTATTTTCTGCCGTTATTGCTTTGATTTTTCTATCATAACTTTCTCTTATTCTTTTTACCTCCTCATCAGCCTGCTCTCTTATTCTTTTTATCTTTTCATCTGTAAGCTTTGTAATTTTCTCTATCTCTCCTTTTGCCAACCTTTCACACATCTCATCAAGCATTTGAGGAGTAATATTTAATACTTGAGATTTTCTCAGTGTTTCAAAAAAAGAAGAACAGAGCCTTTCTTTTACCAGCTTTACTTTTCTATCTGCTTCTTCTCTTGCTGCCTGAACTTTTGCCTCTGCTTCTGCACGCACTTCAGCAATCTTTCTTTCTGCCTCTTCTCTTGCCTCTTTTATCTTTCTTGCAGCCTCAGCCCTTACCATCTCATCCCTTTTTCTGTATTCTTCCTGTATCTTTTCAAGTGTCTTTTGCTGTTTTAAAAATTGAAGCTGGTTTTTTAAATCAAAGATTTTATTTTTTAAGTTAGAAATCAAATTTCTCAATTTTTCTCTGAAAGGCTCATCGTTTTTTCTATAACCTCCTTTCCAAATCCTCTGTGGAAGTCCATATTTTGAGAAGACAGGCTGGTATTGAGAGGGGGTTTCACACATATCTCCATAGCAAATTGTCCAGGCGTGGGAAGATAAAACTTTTAAATCATTCTCCAGTGTCTTTATTTTATATTCTAATTCCTTAACTGTCATTTTACTCTCCTGAAAGGTATAATCTCTGCAATATAAAAACCCGGTGGTGGAGGAGGATATTGAACCAATATATGAGGTCTTCTTAAGCGTCCATTCTCTTTCTCTTTCTTCTTTTCCTCAGGTATAACAGCAGCTTTAGCTTCTCTTGCACGCCATAAAGCTAATAATCCAATCCCTAAAAGTATCAATAATTCCTTCTTCATAACTCTTTTTTAGGATAAGGTAAGGTTCTCTTTTTATAAGGATATCCTTGCCAGAAGCCTGAGAAAGAGAGAGGTTTTTCTCCATAAGATAAAATTTTAACAAATTCCCAATCATAACCACGAGGAAGAATTATAACATCATTATGTATCGGACATTTAAATACATTTTGCCTTCTTGCTCCAATTGGTTCTCCTTCAAAAAGGAAAATAGCTCCTTTAGGACATTTTACTGTTCTTCTTACTCTGTGAGGAGGTTCTCTTCTTGCAGAAGAAATTCTTTTGGGAACTTCCCTGTAAAAATATGTTCCCTCAAGCTCTCTAAGTCCTGGATAATAAACCCCTTTAAACATTTTTGCCTCCTTTATTATTATACACTATAAACTCTTGCTTTAACAAAACCTCTAACCTCTCCAAATAAAGGCAGATAAGGAACAGTTAAATCTACAGGTCTAAATCTTCCTCCTACTCTTACTAAAGGATATATATGGCGCCAGACACGACCATCTTGAGAAATTACTTTCCATTTTACAGGTATTCCTACTGCTCCTGCCAAAGAACTGATTAGTAAAAGATGATCTTCGCAATCCCCTACCCCCAAATTTATTAATCTCAATGGAGGAACAATAATATCTACCCCCGGTGGTTCTTTCTGGTACCTTATGTTTTTCTTTACCCAGCCAGCTATTCTTAACACTTTCTCCAAATCTGTTCTTGCTCCAGAAGTAATTCTTTTAGCCAAATTTCTGATCACAGGATTATTAACTGCTTCTTGATAATACTTCTTCAGTTGTGTAATTCTTACATCCAATGCGTCCATTTTTCCCGTAAACTATATGCCCGAAACTATTATAAATACTGTAATTTAACAGTCTCACATCTCTGAATACTTTAAAAGCATTGCTGAAAGTTTCAATCCAGTTTTTACCAGCCTGAATAGAGACTATCCCTTCCTCATCCAGTATATTATTCACATCTCTATAAAAACTTACTGTATATAAAGCCTTAAGTTCTTTGCTGGTTGGATCAGGAAAATCCAAAATTACTGCAGAGAATTTATCTTTAGTCTCCAATACCCATTTTTTTGCATCAGCAATTATTATCTTTACCTTATCCAGTGAACCCTGATTAATTTTTTTAATTCTTGGATGAGTTCTGCACAAATTAACCACTTCCTCATCTATATCAACTAAAGTTATATCTAAATCAGGTTTAACCTGAAGTAAATTTCTTGCTGCTAAACCATCTCCTCCTCCTAAAATAGCCACTTTTTTAATATTTTTAAGATGAGCAATTACAGGAGTGGTTAAGGCTCTATGATAAGTCTGTTCATTTTCTCCTTCCTCAAACTGGACAAATCCATCTAAAGATAGAGTTATATGTTTATCTTCTGTATCCTCAAAAAGTTGAATTTTTGCGTATTTTGATTGTTTCTCAAAAATTAACCTTTCCATCAGACTCCTTCAAGCTCCTTTGTCTCTTCAAAAACAGTTTTATCAAGAATTACTCTTTCCTTAACCAGCTTTCTATCAAAAAACTTTTTTATATGCTCAAGGACTGGTTTATTGTCAAAGTTTTTACAGGAAAAAATATCTATAATACATAAACCTACTTCCGGCCAGAAATTCAATGCTATATAACTTTCTTTTAAAAATGCAATAACCTCAAACCCTGGAGGCAAATCTACAGATTTAATTGCTGTTACCTTTGCTCCAATTAAGGAAGCAATAAATTTTGTAAGCTTTAAAGCTTTTGCTTTGCTAAGTTCTGTTCTAAAGCTGTATTTAACATGTTTTAGATAAGAGCCTTTCATAAGTTTTTTTTATCTTTAAAAGCTCTATTTCATTTTTATATTCCTCAATATCATTTTCCAGCTCTTTTTTAATATTTCCACAAATTATAGACCATGCTTGCTTTTCTCTTTCTAAAAAAGCAATAACATTGTTTAATCTTTCAAGGTAAAGGTTTATTATCTCCTCTGTATTTTGGCTGTTTTTTAATAAAAAATCAGCTTCTTTTTCTATTTCTCTCTCTATATCGTATAAATCATGCAGTGTCTCTTTTAAATCAGAAGCAAGTTTTAATGCCTTAAGGCGCCAGATACATTTATACTTTGTCTCCACTCTTTTATAAATTTCAATTCTTTTTCTAAATATCTCTTCTTCTTTTTTAATTAACTCTTTCAGTCTCATTAAATAAGCCCCATTCTTTTTAATGAGATCTCCAAAGTTCTGAAAGTCTCAAGTTTCGCCCTTAAAGCTGGAGGAAGAGGAAGACCTGCTTTTGTATAGGCTTCAATATTTCTTTTAAGCTGTCTGTATTCTGCAAGTAACTCCCAGTGGTATCTTCCTCTTCTTCTCTGTCCCTGAACATCTAAACCTCTATATTTCATTTTGCCTCCTTTACTCTTATCTCCAATTTTCCTTCTCCTTTACCTTCTGGCAAAACTTCAATTTCTTCTTTTCTTCTTCTGGGTAAAGTTAAAAATATTGTTAAACCTATTATTCCTATTGCTAAAGGAATTATGGGAATTTCTAATTTTTCTTTTTCTCCTTTTCCTTCTTCTACAAAGAACAAAGATTTAACTGATTTTTTCATTGTCTCAAAAATATTGAGAGGTCTTTTTAAAATATCTTCTTCAGCCTCTATGATTTTTCCTCTTATTGCCATCCTCTCTTTTATTATTTCTGTCTGTTTTTGAGAAAGTCTCCTTAATTTTTCCAGATTATTGTTTATCTGAACAATTATGTCATTCCTTTTCTGTATGTAGCTATTTCTTATCTTTACCTCCTTAGCCACCTCAGGGTTGGCAACAGGGACCTCCCGACATGTCTTTCCTATACCTAAAAAAGCTGAACCACATACTTTTTTATAAACCTGGGCTGGCTTTCCACTTATTTTTAAATCTTCTTCCTGAGCTTTCCTCTCAAGTTCAGCTGCCTGTTTTTTTAAATCATTTACAACCTTTAAAATATTATTTGCCTCCTGAGGTATTTTTCTTTCCTCTTCATTCAGTTGTTCAATTCTTTTAAGTAATTCCTCAAAACTCATCTTTATCTCCTTCTTATCAATAAAATAACTCCCAAAGTTATTCCTCCAATAACAAAAGCAGGTGCAATTTTAGCAATTGTCCTTTTTAAAGCTTCTTTTTGAGCAATTTTTTTTGCCAGTTCTTCCTGTTTTTTCGCCAGAGCCAGCTCTTGTTGATATAATTTCTCAGCTTCTATTCTTGATCTATTCAATTCTTCAAGAATTGCTCTATTTACCTCTCTTGTTGCCAGCATTCCTGGAATTGTAACAGAGGAAATTTTTGGATGTTCCATTGTTTTTATAATATTATCAGCAGTAAAAGCAATCTCTGGTAAAGCCTTTAGAAAAGCTGCCCAGAAGCCTCTTAAATTCACTCTCATTTTTTCCTCGCTGTTAAAATCATTACTACTGTAAGTCCAACAGCAATCGGTAAAAGATAAGGAGCATATTTTTTCAAAGCTTCTTGAGATAATTTTTTTTCTTCTCCTTTTTCTTCCTCTAAAGCTTCCTTTTGAAGTTGAGCTATTCTTGCCTGTGCCTCAGCAATAGCCTGTTCTGCTTTTTTAGCCTCTATTTGGGCTTTTGCTAAATCAGAATAAAACCTTTGTGACTGTCTCATGGTGTGGTATTTTAAAAAAGTATCCACTCCCCACTTAAGAAATTCTCCCGCTTTATCCAAGAAAGAAGAAGGAACCGATGTAGATGTTGGAGAGGTTGATATTCTGTAATATAAAGATTGAAATTCCTGAGGCGTTGGTTTAAGAGAAATATCTGGTAATTTAGGTAAAGGTGCAATTTCTTCTAAAAAAGCTTCTTTTAGAGAAGGTAAAGTAGAAGGCGTTCCTGCTGGTTCTGGAGATGGTGTTGAAAATGTAGGAGGCTGAAACATAGCATATTCTTTTAAAAAAGCATCTTTTAAAGACATTTTTGGCAAAATTTGCTCTGAAGGCTCCTCTGGTTTTTTACGAAACCAGCTCAGAAAAGTCTGAAATAAATTTTTCATTTCTCCCTCCTATACAGTAATTGAAAAGGAAACTTCCCAATATGTTCCTTTATCCACTACCTTTACTTTATTTTCTCTAACCGCTCTTATTACCTCCCATATAGTTTTTAAAGGAATAAATTTCTTTGGAGGAGTAAAACTGACGTTTCCTAAGGGTGTTTTAAGTATAATTGGGTCCCATTCCAATACCACTCCTAAAGGACGAAAAGATGGCCTTATTCTTTTAGGTTTAGCCTGTTCTACAGCTTTTTTCAAACCACTTTCTCCTGCATTTTTGGGAACAACAAACTTTACAAGTAAAATCTTCCTTTTTCCTTCTTTTGGTTTTAACTCTGAAGGCTTAGTGATTTGATAAAATAAATAACCTGCTCCTGCTCCAATTATGCTGTAGAATAATAAATCCTTAGTCTTCATTCTAAAAGTTTTATTAAAATTAAACCTCCTATAACCACACCCCCAACAGTTAATAAAAACTTTACCTCATCAGGAAGCTCTAAAATTTTATCCAGTATTCTTTTCTTTTTCTCCTCTTTTTTTTCTTGAGGTAATCTCTTTCCAGGTAATTCCCTTTCTTTATATTGCTCCTCTTTTAAAATAACTGTCTCTTCCTTAGGAAAAGGTGGTTTTTTTACTCTTACCAATACTTTTTTAGGATACCAGACTCTTCCTAAACCAAAAATTCTTACTGTATCTACAACTATTGCCTGTCCACATACAGGACAGGTGATTGTTTGAAATTTGGAAGCTCCTGGAGAGGTGATACCCTCAATAATAAAGACACTCTTGCAATTAGGACAGGTAATTACTTTTTCATCAGTTATTGGCCAAATTCCTAAATTAACTCTTTCCATAGCAATAAAAAAAGGGTAGCTTGAAGAGCTACCCTTCCCTGTTGTTTCTTTATTAATTATTGATAAATGCTCACATATTGAAAAGGTAAAGCTTGAAATTTTAAATGTCTTAAGATAGGAAATCTCTCTATAAATGGACTTATATCAAATTCGTGTTTTTGTCCCCATTTATCTATATATATAACCTTTCCTTCCTCAGGAGCATAAATTACACCAGGAGGAGTTTTCTTTACTTTTTCAGAAACAACAGGGAAAGGTAGCTCTTCAAGTTTTTTCTCAAGTTCTTTTCTTCTTTTTCTTTCCTCTTCTGCAGCCTTCTCAGCTTCCCTGCTCTTAAGCAGAAAATATACCGCTGCTCCTCCTAAGGCTAAACTGATTATAGCCTTCAGTCTCTCATTCATTATCCTAAAGCTATACTGCGATAAAGTATTAAAATCTGTCCACCGGTTGAAGCAACTGTAAATCCAAGCTTCACATCTCCAGTCATAGCAGTTGATAAATCTAATCCAATTGCCTTTCCTGTTACCTCACTGAATTTGAAGAGGAACACTCCTTTTGGATCTGATAACCAGCTTGATGGCTGTCCTACCACAGTTCCAGGAAGCAAGAATTGTTTTCTATTTATACCCTTTATAGCATAGAAGTTGTCAATTCTGAACTCCTCCAAAGCAAGCTTTGGATATTTTGTTCCAAACTCGGTTACATCAGTATCACTTCTGTTACCAGAAGAGTTAAGCACAATTATCAGAGCCGAATGAAGCATGCTTCCCACAGGAACATCATCAGTCTTACCTAAGTTTGATGCTGTTGCTGATAAAGATAAAGAGCGAGATTCAAATAGAGGAACATTTATTCCATCTGGCCAGATTTTATCTCTTGTCTCCCCTTTTTCTAAAGTAAGCTCTTTTACAATTGCTCTCATCTGAGAAGAAGAAGCTGTTATTGTATAACCACTTCCCAAATCAGATGCACTTCCCCAGGTAACTTCTAATTTTAAATTGGAAAGTTCTGCCCCAGGAATAATTATTGATGGATCAAATGAATCAAATGGGTCTAATCCAAAATGAAGCGGGAATAACGCTCTTACAGTAGTTGCACTTCCTCCTGCAGAGGGTAGAGGATCGTGTAAAAGTTGTCCCTGATATTGATGGAAGCAGTGATAAAGCAATTGTCTTCCATCATCTACAGTAAAATAGTTTTTTCCACCTGCAGCAGTAATTTTTAAAGCATCAATTATTCTTGCTAAAGCATCCTCATTGGCAGAAACAGAAGTTGCTGGCGTAACATAGAGTTCTAAAAGCAGGTTTATCTCATTAATGTAACCAGTCTCGGGAATATCAATAGATTTGGTTGAATTGGCAGAAAAATCTACTTTGTCAGTAACCTGATAAGTGTGGTTTAACATTTCTACACCTCCTTTCTTTTTTTATTCTTTTTTATCCTCTTGCTCTCATAGCAGATACAATTCTTCTTTCCTGTTCAGAAACCTCTGCTTGTCCCAATCTTGCTATCTCCTCAACCCCTGATGTCTCAACTCCTGCAGTAGCAACTCTTCCAGGAAGTAATCTACTTAACATTGCTTCTGCTCTTGCTTTTACATTGAATTGCTCATCAATTCCTTCAGCAATTGCAGTTGCAGATAAAACATTAGCTAAAGTGGATCCTAAAAATCTTTCCACAGCGGGCATTTTTGCAATTATTCCCAATCCTGCACCAACTACAGATGGAAGGTTACCTAAGCGAATCAGCCTTGCTACGGTGGGAACTATTGCTTCATTCACTCCCAATCCAATAAGAAGCAGAAGTGCATCACCTACAGGGATGTTAGCAATTTTGAGGTTTTTAATAGTTGTGGTTAGCCTTTCAAGCATACCTTACACCTCCTTTCTTTTAACTTACCCCCAAAATAAAAAACCCCGCCCTTTTCCCGAAAAGGGCGGGGTCAAGTTTTCCTGTTGCCCCAAAATAAAAAAGGGGCTAATTTAGATTAGCCCCCAGTATTCTGGTTGCCTAATTGTCTATATATAGGATACTACTTTTTTTTCTATTTTGTCAAGTCTTTTATAAAGGTGTATCTTTCTCTAAAGTGATTGTCTCTGCTCCTCTTTCAATTACTACTCTTACAGGTTTTTTAGCATATATTTTTATCTCAGGTTTTAGTGATCCATAAGCAGGACCATATTTTTCAATCCACTTTCTTAAAGTATCTAAAGCATCAATACTTTCTTTTTCTGTCTGGCTATTTTCAAAGAGTCTGGGCATTTTTCTTTTTCTCCTTCCATTTCTGAACACACTTCTGAAATCTTTCCTGGATTAAACCTGTCTCTTTTTTGATACATTCACTCATAAATTTTTGATATTCAGATGGTTTTCTTTTTTTTGTCTTTAAGGAAGGTAATGTCTGGATTAAACTTTTTACCTCTGCAAATTCCTGTTTTATGAGGTTTGTTAGATCTTCAATTAATTTTTTAATCTCCTCCATCACTTTCTGCCTTACGAATTAAATCGTTTAATTGAATAATCTCTCTAACAATTGTTACAAATAAACGAAAAATAGATTCTGCTTCATCTGTTTTTCCATCTCGCAAAAGCATATCAACTGCATCAAAAACATCTCGTGCATAGTCTTCAATAAAATCTTTATGCCTGTTCATTTACTCTCTTAAATGTTCCTCTTTTTTCCCTAAAGGAATTCCTCTTTTTTCTTCAATCTCTTCTTTTAACAGCTCTAACCATCTTTTTATTCCGGGTCTTCCTTCTTTCTCATATCTTCTTTCTGCTTCATCTGCTCCTTCCTGAAACTTTCTTATTCTTTCCTTTAATTCCTGAGGCGTGGCTGCTTCCCAGACTACTTTTCCCTGAGCTTTTTTATACTCTCTCTGCTGAGGAGATAAGGCGCCAATTACTCCTGGTGCCCAGAGCATCTCTACTGTTTTTCCATCAATTGTAAACCTGTAACCGTGAGCAGTTGCTATTTCATATAGATCTTTATCAATTATTATTCCCATAGCCACCTCCTTATTCCTTAAGATGAATGTCCTTGCTCTCTTTACTTTTAAATAATAAGTTTGGTTCTAACTCTTTTCTGAAGTCTCTGCATTCTTTAAGTCTTTTTTCTACCTCTTCTTTACTTAAATCAAGAAGATTTTTCTCAAAATCTACAGCCCATTTTTTAATCTCTTTAAGTAAAGGATTGAGCTTGCAACCTGCAGGAAAGCACTCCTCAGCAAGTATCTGAAGGTATTTTAAATGTTTAAAGATACAGGAGGAGCAAAATAGAGGTTTATCTTCATAATTTTCAAGATGCCCTTCTATAGCAATTAAATTTTTGTAAACCTCGTTATAAGTGTATTGTTCAATATCAACTTCCATTACTCAATATGCTCCTCTTTTTTCTTTTTTGTCTCTTCCTTCTCTCCTTTTAAAACCTTAGGAATTAAAGATAAAGTTGATTTAAACTCATCCAAATAAGTTTTTCTAAGCTCTGTCTGTAACTGCAATAATTTTTGAAACACTCCCACCATCATATCAAAACCTTTACCTAACCCTTCTTCTTCCTGAGATGGGGGTGGTTGCTGTTGAGGAGCTGATAATGCAACCAATCTTGTTAAAAGGTTAGCCCAGTAAGCTAATTTATCTGCAGCAGAGGCATTTTGAGCAGGCAATTTATTATTATCAGGAGAATTTTGAGATACCTGCTGAGATGCCTGTTGTTTTATAAAGTTAGCGACTTCCTGTCCAATAGTGGATATAGCCTGAGCTAATTGAGAGATATTTTGTTCTGTTTTGTCTGCTCTTTCATGTAATTCCTTGATACTATTATTTGTATCTTCCTGAAACTTTGCTAAAGAAACTGTTAAATTCTCCACTGTCTTTGATAAATCTCCTACACCCTGGACAATTGTCTTTATAACTGCACTATTGGATAAGGTTTCTTCTATATCAGAAGAGACCTGTTGAGGTTGTCTTTGTTCCTTCTTTTGATTTTCCTTCTTCTGGCTTTCCTTCTTCTTTTCCTTCTTTTGATTCTCCAGTTTCTTTTGGTTTTCCAGTTTCACGCTCACCTTCAACCTCCTCTTGGACTTTTTTTCCTAATTCTATTAATTCTTTCAGTCTATCTTTCGCCCCGGTTTCTTTCAATGATTCAGCAAATTTTTTAGCAAATTCACCATCTTCAGCCAGTTTTTTACCTATTCCTTTCAAAATCCTTGGACCACATTCAGGACAGGCTAATACTTCAGCAACAGTTTTGTGAGGAAGATGTTCTTTTTCTTTTGGTAAGATTTTATCTATCTCAACTCTACAAAGTTGAGGATTTTTCTTGCAGAAATTTATTATATCTTCTTTATGTTTTAAAATTTCTTCTAAATCCCTCATTTTTCTTTCCCACTCCATTTGCTTTCTTCTTTCTTCCTCTTGTCTCTTTTTTTCTTCCTCAATTGTTTGCAGAGTTTGGGCTATCACCTTAGGTAGAGAGTTGATAATCTTATCAACAGAACTTGAGGTTTGTTCAACTTTTTTATTTAACTGAGAAACACTTTCCTTAATTCCTGCCACAGTCTCATTTACTATTTTGCGGATATCTTTTTCCTCCATCTTTACACCTCCTTTTTTTTCTGGTTCTCCAGTCTTTTTTACATTTTCCCTTTTTTCTTCCTTCTTTATTTCTTCTTTTTTTACTTCCTCATTTTTATGCTTTGTCCTGATATGTCCTTCCAGATTGTATTTACTTATGAACTTTCTTCCACAATAAGGACATTCATATTTATAATTTCTCTTTTTTTCAGACACTTACAAAAAGAGCTCTTTTCCTTTACATTTAACCTTTACTTTATCATCTTCCAGTTCTATATCACACTTTTCTATACCTTTTTGGGACTTAACAACAACGGCAGGAATAGAAAAAATATTATTTTCTGCTGCTAAAACTGCTGCCTCATCTGATTTTGTGACATCAAGAATTTTAACGGAGGGGTTTTTAACTCTTTTTTTTACTTCCTCACACCCAGGGCAGCCCTCTCCTACTAAAAGTATTATTTCCTCCACAGATTATATAATAATACTTTTTTAAAAAAAATCAAGAGGGAGGGCTACCCCTCCCTCTTGTGTTTCAACTTTATATCTTTGCACCACAGGATTTAGCAGCAGCTGCAAAAGCTTCTCTTACAGCCTTTGCATTCTCCTTTGCGCTGCCACCTCTAAAAGTTTTACCTATCATTGATTCCCTTATACAACGCTGAAATTCCTTTAACCTTTTGGAAGTTTGAACTGAGTGAGCCTTTCTGATGTAAGTGTAACGCTCACCAGTGACAGGATCTCTACGAGTATAAGGAGTAAATTGTAACTCTATCTTTGCCATCTTTTACACCTCCTTTCTTTGTTGCCTCTTGAAGTCTTCAGGGCTCTATGGCCTCTTTTGACTGGAGGTGGGCTCTGTTTATAATATACTATTTTTTCTCTTTTTTTGTCAAGTATTTTTCAACAATTTTTACAACTTTATCAAGTCTATCATAATTCAAGGTATTTACAGTATTGCAACGGCGACATTTAATTTCCACAAATCCTAAAAGTATCTTTTCTTTTGCAAGAAGGGCGCCGCAACGATAGCAGTGCCATTCCTGCTTCTGTTCACTGAATTTTTCAAAGATTTTTTTCCAATCTATCTTTTGTTCCATTCCTCTAACTCAAAATTTACATTATTTTTTGTCCATCCCCAGATTTCTTCCCACTTCTCTTTAGTAAAAAATTTTCCACAGAAACACTTTCCATTTTTTCTAATCTCTTCTAAAGCCTGAGGACAGGGACATACAGGTCGGGAGGGATCACAGGGACAGTGTCCTTTTTCCACTACTATCTCTGCCCATTCTCTTAAAGTTTTTAAAGGGTGAGTTTTTAAATTATACTTTCTTACAAATTTTAACATTTTCTGATACTGCTCTTCTATTTTTTCTTCTTCTAATTTTAACATAATTCCTCCTTCCTGATTTTTTTCAATCTTTCTTGTTTAACTTTCACCTCTTCTGTAAATACTTTTATTTATATTTCTCTTTAAGATGATCAGCAAGTCCACATAAAAAATAATGAATATCTTCATCAGGAATAAATACTGTTATTTTGACCTTGCCATCACTAATAGATACTGTGCCATCTGTTGTTAATTCAGCTCTTCTACGGGGAATCAAAAGGCTATATTCAGGTGCTTTCCAAGAGGCGATAGATAAAACTTGTATTTTTTTTATTTCTGCAACTAACTCTAAAAATTCTTCATAATCTTTTTTACATAGTTCTTTTAATTCATCAATAAAATCTTTTATCTCTCTTTTTACTTTTTCTATATTATTTTTGCAGTCTTCTGCTTCTTCTTTCCCCTCTTCTATTCTCTTTTCTATATCAATGATCATATACTCTTCCATAATTCTTCCTTCCTGATTTTTTTCAATCTCTCCTCAACTGTAGGAAGAGATATTGATTTTTTAAAAAAAGCTTTGAAATCTTTTCCTAAAACCTTTTTTAAATGTTTTATCAAATCTACATAATCCATTTTGGCAAGTTTAACAACATTTCCCACATAAGGAAAACTTCTTTCTTTTAATCTTTTTAATTTCTCCTCTCCATACTTTTTTTTAAGGTACCACAGATATAAATTATGCAACATTATTTTTCTTTTAAAAATATATGATTTCCTATTTCTCTTGTAATTTTCATCTTTTTTGCCCAGGAAGGAGAAGCTATTTTGGGATTATAATAATGGGTTGCTCCTCCGGTAATATCTGGTTGCCTTCCTGTTATTATATCCTCAGCAATTTTAAAACATTCAAGTTTTATCCTTCTCTGTTCAGGAGTAAGAAGCTTATTTTGAATAAATCTATCCCACAAAAATGAACCTACTCCTGAAAATTG
>Ga0164311_10000118_pt1 | contig 28722 bp, 35 predicted proteins | sample GuaBasSedimGuay2_FD_121796 | JGI IMG/M metagenome (GOLD analysis project Ga0164311, IMG submission 121796) | Subseafloor sediment microbial communities from Guaymas Basin, Gulf of California, Mexico - Guay2, Core 4569-9, 9-12 cm | ecosystem: Environmental > Aquatic > Marine > Hydrothermal vents... | reverse complement strand
TACATACTATAATAATATATAATACATACTATAATAATATATAATACATACTATAATAATATATAATACGGCTATGTTATATATGCAAGTAAACAAACCGAGCCAACCCGTATCACGGCATACATTGGCACGTGTGAATATGTGGCATGGTAATACGTGGCACGTGAAAAACCCGCACGATATGAAAATTACGTTGGTTGTTGCATAAATTTTGCTTGTAACATTTCAAAACATCATATAACTGCGATTATTTAAGTAACGCAACTTGTAACATTTAGCCCATATTTGTGTTAAATCTATTTTACGGCTTTACAAATTTTTGTATTTCTAAAAGTTGTATGAAGAATTCTATGACAATTAGCACATAAACAGATACATTTAGCAACTTCATCTCCAAAATCTTTTCTGGTAGTGCGTGCTGCACTTATGTTATATTTCTTTTTACTAGGGTCTAAATGATGAAACTCTAAAGCCCTAAAATCAGAATAACCGCAAAAAGTGCAACATAAACCAGCCTTCAAATTATTGAGTTTCTGCTGTAATTCATTATGTTGTATTAAAGCTCTTCTACGTGATTCAGACTTACCCGTAGGTGTAGCGTGCCATTTCCGCATGGCTAGTTTAACCCTTTCTCGTTCACAATCTTTACATCTATTACAGTTCTTTCCAGTTTTAGAGATAAAATAAAAAGAAGAGAGTGGTAAAGTCAACCCGCATTTACTACAACGCTTCATACTTTCACCAAATGCTTGATCTTAGCAAAATGCACATTTTCATAGATTATCTTCCCCTGGGTATTCAACTCTCTTACGCATGCTGGTGTTGTTTTAGCACAGCGTTTTTTAGCACATCCAAGACAACTATGATTTCTACTTCCAATCAATTTCCCATCTAGGTCATATAAACAGACCGTTACGATATTTGACATTTTTTCATCTCCTAAATATAACTGTAATTCTTTCCCAAATTGTTAGCAAATACCAACCGTAATTTTCACCATGTCTTTTATGTTCTTGAATAAAATGCTTCTTACATAAATAACTCCAAGATTCACCGATTTTATATGCCTCACAATATGGGGCTCTTCTACATCCTTTATAATCACATCTCATTTTATTCACCACCCGCACATAGTCCTTATTGACTTTATAATTTCTTCTTTAGTTTTTCCAAATGTTCCCGATAATGGCACACATAGATTAAGGCATTCTTCTAAATATCTAATTCGCCACCATCTTCTATTTGTTTCCATCATCTTATTATAGGTTACATAATCTAAGCTCATTTTAACACCAACCGATTATACCATTCTTGTTTCTTTGCACATGCTACACAATAGGGCTTTCCAAAATGTCTGAAAATCACATTCTCACTTTTACATATTATACATTTATTACTTTTCATTACATCCACCATACAATTTCATCCGGATTTTCGGCAATTACTTCTTCACGGATTTTCGGCATATACGTACTCCTGCGAATCTTTTCTATCTCCCCTGGTTCTAATCTTTTTCCCGGTTTACGAAAGAACTCACATCCAAGAAAAGGAGAATTAGTTGAATAGATAATTCCATCTTCAACACATATAACGTATGTACCCTTCATTTTGCATATCTCCTAGGTAGTGCTCGTTTTTCAATCAAATCCCAATCCGCAGTGCCAGTAGTCATTACACTATTATAGTAAGTATTATAACAAGATAAGCAGAAGTTATGCCTAACTCCCTCATAGTTTACCTTTATAATAGCTTTCTCATTACACGTTTCACACTTCATTATAAATCATCTCCTAATTCAATTTTCGCTTTTTTATAACATGGTCTACACAAATAACAAATCTCACCATAAAGATTAATAGTGTGCTTTTTGAGTATACCAGTTACTACCATTCCACATCTACAGCAATTCATTTACTACACGCTCCAGAACATAATCTATTACCACGCATGAATTTTAAATACTGTTCTGCACAATCTGGGCATAATTGATATATAATATGTGCATCATCTATCCGATTCCAGAATGTTAAACACACTTTGCCACTTTTTATTGTTCTTGCACATCTACTACAATTCATTCTCAACTCACCTCGAATTTTTCTTCTAGATAATCTATTGTCCGTTGCGTGTGTTTAATATCATCCAAATTTCTAATTACGACTGTTTGAGCTGTTATTCTGGCAATATCACTACTTTCTTCATCCACTGCAACTTGATAGTATCTTTCTAAATGTTCCTCATGTCTTACTAATTCACTCTTTAAGAAGGCTAAGAATATTATAGCTTCTTCTCTTGTCAGTTTTGTTTCGTCTAAAAAATTACCTTTCTTAAATGTTATCATCTTTATTTCTCCTGTTTTCTAAATTCTTTTTTCAATCCTTTACTTATTCTATCTTCATTTATTGTTTTAAATATAATACCATCTATAATATCCGTTTTTTCGTCTGTGAGATTTTCGGCTCTTGGTAAATACACTTTACTTGCACTACATCTCTCCGTAGCAATCCAATGTTCACCATTTCTACCTAAGTCATCATCAAAAGCCATAACTATATCAACAATTTCTCTTTCTACTAAATCTTCCTTGTGTCTTAATAACCAAGTCCTAGTAATTCCGGAATTGTTATGTACTATGGTTCTAAGAGTGACTGCTTCTTTAACTTCTTTTAGATAATTCATCAATTGTTCTTCTTTTCGTGTCATTGCATAAGCATCTTGATTCTTGAGAATTTTAAATATAAATCGCCCTACTACATAATCATCCCATGTGGCTATTAAGCGACCTCGTTTATCTTTCTCACGCTGATATTGATGTAAGACAGTACTACTAGATATATAATCAACCAGTTTTCTCACTTGTGTCCTCATAACATGGCTAGTAGCTACATATTTCTTCAATTTCGGGGCAAAAGGTATTACAACTTCATAAGCTTGCATACTTTGTAACATATCCCTAAACATTTCGTCTTTTTCAGTCTCTTCTTCAACACCTGAGACAGATTCAAGGAAATTCTCTACAATATTCTCTGTTTGTCCTTGACTTAAATCTATTCTAACACAGTCCCAGCGTCTTTCACCCTCTACATCTATGGTACTCTTCATACTTGTAAGAATGATCACTGGTTTACCGTCAATTTCGATTTCTACTGCTTCTTGGTCTTGAACTGTTGTAATTGCACATCCACCGCTACTCATAGTCTTAAATGCTTGACAAGATAATGCTTCTTCAGGCAAATCCTCTAAATAAAGCACTTTCCCATCCCAGCTAGTCTTATTTCCTTCAGAATCTAATGGTTGCCAATAATTGAATGCTGCTGGTGTTAAATTTGTTCTATGAATTGTCTTAGATGGTTGGCAAAGTACATTAAGGACTCGACTTACAACAAAATCCTTTCCACCACCGGTTTTATCTGATACGACAATATTACTGCTAGTAGGTGAATGATTCTTGACAAGACTAAGAAATACTTTAATAGTTAATGCGAGAATAGCACTTTCTTCACCAATGACACCTTCTTTATGAATTTCGTCTATTATATAATTCATTAATTGAGGTGATTCTAATTTCTCTTGCATAACTTGTCTCATTTCTACTATTTTACCCATTTTCATTCTCCATAATAGTCAATTGCCGGTATTTCTACTTCCATATGGTCTCCGGACTCCTCTAACCAAGCTTCTACTTCTATTTTCTTAACTTTTTCATATACCCAGCAGAGAATTACCATACGTTGTTTTATTTTATGCCAATCTTTACGGTATTTCATCTTATTCCGTTCTAATCTATACAATTCCTGAATCTCGTAACTTTTTAACGTTTGTAGGAAAGTATAATACGGAAATAATTCACCCTGACATAATTTCGGGATTTGATTTCGCTTTCTATATGCTTTTTTTGTACAAGCGTCTGAACAGTACTTTTTATTTTTTGCACTAAATATTGGTAATTCCTTCTCACATTCTAAACAGTAGCGGATTTGCATTTTTTACCCTCTATAAAGTAGTGTTTTCCACATATTATAGCATTCCCGTTTATAATTGTCGGTGTTTCATAAGCAAAACTACCATCACTAAAAATCCAGAATACTAGAAATTGATTAATCCATCGTGAAGGTTGTCCAGCGAGATAGTCAGGGTTCTTATTACACAAACAGCCAACTGATACACCTTGTCTTGGCAATTGTTGCGTTGGACTTTGCGTAGTATAAATTTGATTCGTGTGAGCATGTCCAGTGAAGATATTTGTTCCATAGGTGAGTACATTTTTCTTTGCATGGTGCATATTATAGTTTTTACCATGTGCAATAAGCATTTCTCCTATTTGTATTACATCTCCAAACTTATGTAACTCCCAATCAGATAAATCCAAATTATTCTCTGGCTCAATGAACCCTTCAAATTGTGGTTCACTCTCTATAAGCCATTGTACTCTCTGGCAATTACCTGTGAAAAATGCTTTTCCATTTCTACGTACCATAAAGTTATGGTTTTTTACTGTTAAGTCCCATACAATACCTTCATAGGAAACTTCTGCAGTATCTTTCCCTCTACTTAGATAATAAAAATTACGTTGTGTTATATTTAATCTATAATCCCCTTCTCTATATTCAAAGAGAGACGCCCTATAATTATGTTGTATACATAACACTTGTATCGCATCTAAAAAAGCCTTTTTACCATATAACATCAAACTTGTTTCAGGTGCACTTTTATGCCTTGAGCCATCTCCATCTATAAGAGAATCTATAAAGATATTAAATTGCCTATTAGAGAGTTTTTCTACCCAACTTGGTATAGACTTATCTATAGAGATATGAGAGGTTAATTTTTTTGATTCTACGGTATTTAAAGATATTTCATACTGTACCTGACAAGATTTTAAAGTCTTACCATGAATAGAATTTATTTTTCTATATCTTCTTCGTAATTTATATTCTATATTTTCTTTATTAAGTAGGTTTTCTATTAAATGTTTCTTCTTTTCTGCTTGATAGAAAGTTACGTAGCCATACTTCTTTTGTATATGCCCATCAGTTAATAACCAAGCAATAAGGCGAATTTTATCATCACTTAAATTATACTCCGGTAAATTAAAACTTCCTGAAATAGGTATTTTATATCTACTATCTGTTAAATCCCCAAAAGGTATAAATCGTTGCTCGTTATGTTTACCTAAATGAAACACATTATGGTCAGTGGTTGCTAATAAATCCATATGACTACCTTGAAAATGTTTTAACTGCTTATTATAATCATATTTCATTACATCGTCTATATTTACCCATTCAAGCTTATTTACACCATATGATAAAACTTTATCATCTACCTTAATATTATTATGTGTTATCCAACCTCTCTGTGTAAGTAACTCAGTATCTTCTGATAAACAATGATTTCCAGTAAGCCAGATTTTTCTACATTTGTCGGGTAAAGCGAATTTGTCCAACATATGTTTTTGAAAACCCCTATATTCTTGTTTCAGACGTTTGTTTTCTGTTAATTTCGGCTTTTTCTTACTCCAGGAGCTAATTGTATTCATATCTAATTGATCGCCACCCAAAACAAATATATCTGGTTGAAAGTCTTCTATGAATTTTAATGCTATTTTCATACAGTTATGGTCATGGTCAGGATAGTGTATATCAAATAGTACCACACCCTTTTTCACAGCTTGTTTTTTACCATGTAGTTTTTTATACAACCAACAGTAATTTCTTGCTTCTGATACTGGTATATTAGTTTGAGCAGATAATTCTGTTCTACCAATATTCGGATTTTCCTTTAATATATTTAGTACATTTAGAGGTATTATATCTTTATTCATTTATTTCACTTCCATTTCTTCTATATAATAATATACATCTTCAGATAAATCAGGTTCTAATAGATTTATGGTGTTTTTTGCATCTTCTTCATTAGCAAATATTCCGAATACTATGTCCGAAGTAGCATCACCTATACCTATTTTCTGAATAATTACAAACACACTAGGCATATCCAGTACCACCGTCTTGATTTTTATCCTTTATAAGTTGTGCATAGAGTGCGTTTATTGCTTGAATAGCCTTTACAAGTTGATTATGAAGGGTTACTATAGATAACATTGCTTCATATACTTCCATTTCAACCGTTTGTAGTCTTTTTCTATTTGATGGTAAGAACCAAAATATCTTATCCCATTTTCCAGGTACATAAGGTTCAATTTTCTTCATATTTACTAATCCATCTTCATTAGTCGTCAATCTTACTTTCTTCATCGTCTTTTATCTCCTTTTTATCTACTTCTTCTGGTTTTCCTATGAAAATTTTGTAAATTGGTCTCTCTTTTTCTTTCAAATCCAATTTCATACGCTGAAACTTAGCAATAATCTCTGTTTTTGTCTTAATTAAGTTGTTATATGTGTTTGCAGCTTGCATATTGCCATCCATAGCATTAGAATAGGCTACATTTATTATTTTATTCAACTCACCTAAGATAGAATCTTTTACAGCATCTTCATTTATGTCGATATATTGGTCTATATCAGTTTTTAAGTCTCTCGTGACAGTTTGCCGAGTTGTTTTAATACCGTAGTCAGATTCTAAGTATTTTACTAATTCTGAGGCAGAAATTGTGTCATATTTTTGAATTAAGTTGGCTAATGCAACTCTTCTTTCACTTTGGGTTGTCATGTTTCCTCACTTATAAGGGCTATAACCCTCTCTTACTATATAAAAGTTTGCAATTAATATATTCAAAAATATATATATAGCTATGCCACTATTATTGTTTATTAGAGAAACATGTTAGATACTCTCTAGCATATTCTCTACCAGGGGAGTTATGAAACTTCGGGAAAGTGGTGGGGCTTTGACTAACGATATAATATTAGACTATCCTAGAAAATTCTTACCTGAACAGATACAAGCATTAGAAGATATTTATAAATATGGGTATACACTATATTCAGGAGCAGTCGGTGCAGGTAAGACACTTTTACTAGCACATGCAGCAATCCGAGAATGTTTAAACTATCCTGGAACAGAAGGAATCATTGGCTCATTAACATATACACAGATAAAAAACGTTGTATTTAATGTATTTAAGAAAGAAATGAGTCTATATCAAGATAAATTAAACAAACAAGGTATACCAGTTAAACTTATAACAAATATTTCTGCAACTCACGGAAATATGTATGTTGAGTTTTACAATGGGTCTAAAATTTACTTTGTAGCATTACATAATGAAGAGCGTATTCGTGGATATACAATAGACTGGTTTGCAATTGATGAACCCATAGAAATTCCAGAAGAACTTTTCTTACAATTGATAGCCAGACAGCGTGGAACGAACACTCCGCATCAATGGGGTTTACTTACTACTAATCCTGGTGCAAAATCACATTGGCTTTACAAAACATTCTTTGAAAATGTCAATCGAGAATATAAAACCATAGAAACTACATCATATAAGAATGTATTCTTACCAAAAGACTATATTAGACGTATGGAAGAAAAATATGACCCTGATTGGATAAAGAGATTCTTAAATGGTAGTTGGGGTGCATTCTCTGGGCAGATTTACAAAGATTTCATACCTAGTAGACATGTAGTAGATAGTATATCATTAGATAAGATTAGAACATATATAGCAGGTGTCGATGTAGGTTCTACAAATCCATCTTGTATCTTAGTTCTTGGTATTACAAAGAAGAAAGAAATATATGTAATAGAGGAATTTTATAAAGAAGGTACAACGAGTGTAGAGCTAACTAAAAGGCTTAAAAAACTAGATGGTAAGTACAACTTCAAAAAGATATTCATAGACCCAGCAGCAGCCGATGTGCGAATGCAGTGTGAAGAATTACATTTACCAGTAGAGAAAGGAGATAATAACGTAGAAGCCGGAATTGGTAAGTTAAAAAGCTTATTCAATAGAAATCAAATCTACGTACACTCGTCTTGTAAATACTTAATACAAGAATTACTCGCTTATCAATATGAAAAAGATAAACCAGGAAAGAATAAAGCCGAAAAACCTTACAAATACTTCGATCATGCATGTGACGCATTACGCTATGGGATATTTAGTTTCAAATTATTTAAGAGGAAAATGCATTGGGATTATATAAAGAACTTTGCAGATAGTTATTAAAGAGTGAAAATATGAAAACATTAAATGATACAGTTTACAATTTTTTCGAGAAGTACATCAAACGTACTCCAACAAAGGAAGATGCACTAAAAGCCGGGAGTAAATATAGTGATGAACAAACAAAAGAAAGTGATGACATTCAGCTTACTCCATATAAACGTGGTGAATTAGCTCGTATGAGTCCGGTTTTTATGAAAGGTGTATCTAAAAAAGCCCTTGATTCTATTCGTGCATGGTTTGATTTAGAAACTACTTCTGGTACAGCACCTATAAAAATGGACTTAGATGCTTTTAAAGCTTTTGAGAAACGATCTAATTATAAAAGTAAACTTAATCAAGCTATTAAAGATGCACATATTTACGGAGATGGTTTTTTACTCATTCAATTCGACCAACTAGATAAAGGTAATAAATTCGTAACACAACCACCAAAAAACTCAGAACCAAGAAGTGTCATTATACTTAGTCCAGAATATATTACAGATATAAAGTATATTTCAGAATCAAATAAAAAAAGTGACTTATATCATTATGTTTATGACGATGGCTCATCTTCATATCTTATTCACCCAGACCGAATACAACATATTAAAATAGATGAAGTTAGTAGTAGCAAATTCGGACTTAGTAAGATTGATTTACTTAGAAATACAATTAAAAGTAAAAAGAATGTTGATATTGCGGTAGGTAGAATTTTATCTTGGTTTAGTCATGGTATGCTTGATATTAAACAATATGATTTAAATGCAGATGATGCGAAAAAGATAAAACAAGTTGCTGCAAGTCACCCCTCAGTTTGGATGCATGACCCAGAAGATTTCGAAATTGACGTAATACAGCCACAAGCGATAGACCCTAAAGAGTTTATGAGTTTTCTTATATTAAATATTGCATCAGCACTTATTATGCCTATGCATATTCTTACTGGTATTCAAGTCGGTAAAGTAACTGGTGCGGAAATCGGTACTGCTGATTATTATCGTGATATACGAGATATGCAAGAATTAATTTATACACCTTTAATAGAGGATTTATATAAACGTATTATAGAAGCCAGGGGAAGAGATTGGAAATATTCATTAGCTTGGAAAACAGTTTACGTTGATGAATTAGGTGAAGCAATCATTATGGAAAAACGAGCTGCATTTGTAACTAGTTTATTCAGTAGTGGTTTAGTAGATTTAGAAGAAGCACGAAGTATGTTAAACGAAGGTTTATATCAATTAGATACAAAAAAGGAAATTGAGAAAAAAGATGGACAGACAGAGAAAACCAATGAGCCCAAATCCACCAAGTCCTCAGAATCCAAATAATCCATTTCACAGTAGATAAGATGTCAGGATTTAAAGCGATAGGACTAGATTTAAGAGCTATGGAAAAACAGATTAAAGCTCGATTTAGCCAAGGAGAACTTGTACGGATATTCAATGAAGCTGCAAAAGTGGCTTATGATACTGCTCGTGATTTATGTCCTGTAGATACTGGATTTATGAGAGGGCAAATAAAATTAGAGTCACTCAGTGTAGGGCAGATTTACTTATCTTGTGATTGTAGATATGCAATTTATAACGAATATGGGTGGTATGGTATTCCAGAAGTAGGGACTGCTGATAACCCAGTACATTATAAAGGCGGATATCGCCCTTTCATGAGAGCAGGAAGATTAGCCGGATACCGATATTTCGTTCAAGAGATAAAAAGGCAAATGAAAAGTAAATAATTGACTGGTAAAAGAGGGTTCGATTCCCAACAATTATATCAATTAAGGAGATAGAAAAATGTCAAAAAAACAACTTAGCGGAGAAAAGAAACGCAAAAGAAGTAATCCAAAAGCAGTAAAAGTTATAAAAATGGATAAGAGTGATTTAAAACCAGTAAGTCAAATGGAAGTGAACATGTTTAACACACTTATTCAAATGAGTAATCAATTCGGAAAACTCAAACAACAGAAAGCCGAATATGATATGGTACTCAAATCACTAAAAGATAAAAGAAAACAAGTTTCACAAGGCAAAGTTTCAAGTATTATGTTACCATTTGGTAAGAATAAATATTATCCATGTGATGATAGAAAAGTAATACTTAAAGAATTAGATGCCGAAATTACCATATTATCAAATGCAATTAAAGGTGTCTCAGGACAATTAGACCAATATCTTGAAGGTGTCATAGGTCAAGGACTACAAATAAGTCAATGGGCAGATGCGAAATTCAGTAAATATAAACCCGAAAATACATACAGTAAAGGTTGTAACCCTAAAAAAGAAGAGACAGTACTATTTGAGGGTGAATTAGATAGTGAATTGAAAATAGCAGAAGCAAAAGCAGCAATCCAAGAAGCAAATAAACGAAATAAAGCAAATAAAAAGTGATTTTAATGCCTTTGGATATTATTGCACAAGGTGATAAATATAAAAGGATTGTTAAAATCGCTGATGGATGGGTTCGTAAAAAATTAGGTGCTGAATTAGATAAAGTAGAATCAGACTTACAAAAAGCCGGCAATCCTATATTTATTAGATTATATAACCTAATAAACGCTACCAGAGATGAAATTAAGGAAGTTTATCAAGCAAAAATGATAAATAACTATGGTAAACTCATTCTTTGGGTTATGTTGCGTGATACAGCTTATAATGATGTCTTTATTCGTATGTTACATCAAATAATGAACGATGAATCATTAAGAAGGGAAATTGCAGCACAAGTAAAAGACGCTAATGATCTATACTGTAATGTTTGGCATGATGCAAAAGAAGATACTGAAAAACTGAGAAAAGAAGGTAAAATTAGTCCAATAAGAAAAAGTGAATCTGAGGAAATTTATACACCTCCCATACAAAATAGAAAATTAAATAGGTATTAACATGACAGATAAAAAGAAAGTACAATTTTTTTCATTTCAGGTAGATTTAGTAAATCGGGTAGAAAAAAAAGAAATAGTAAACCTAGAATGTAAAAATTGTGAAAAAAAATATGAGATGAAAAATCAACGAGCCATAGCATTAATAGGAGACAGATTCTATCAAGGTGCATTCTTATCCGCCATAGAATTAGAAAAAGCTTCTAGTAATTGGGAAAATACTTTACATGATATAAATCATAAGGGTACAGGTGTTCCACAAGTTAATCACGGATTACCAGATATTACACAATTCGTAGGTTATAATAATAATGTAAAATATAATCCTGAAACGAAAGAAATGTCAATGGACATACATATTAACGATAAAACTCAATATGCTTCAGCGTGGCGTGGCTATGTTGAATTATGTGAGCAAGCAGGTCAAACCCCAAATGTCAGTGTTTCATTCTTTGCACTAACAAAATATGTTAAAGCGAAAGACCTGCCAAAAGGAATAAATTACTCTGCTTATGGGTACGGTGAGGAAGATATGGTACTATATATATACAATATTCGACCTCGTGCGTTATCAACTGTATTTCAAGGAGCATGTAATGACAAAGACGGTTGTGGAATAAAACAGAATCAAAAACAACCAGAAGATAATGGGGAAGATGAAGCAATACAAGCCCAAAAAGAAGAAATTATAAAGTGGCTTAAAAACCATAAAGAGGAATAAATAATGACCGACTATAAAAATATGAGCCTCGAAGAGTTACAAAAACTCCAAGAGGAAAAGAAAAAAGCCGACATCATTGCTAGTTTTATGGCATCCGATGCAGCTAAACTCAAAGCAGACACCGAAGCACATGATGCAAAAGTTGCATTGCAAGCAGTAGAGGACTATAAGAATAGTCTTAAACCAGCTGATGTTAAACCTGCAATCGTTCAACCCGTGACTACGCCAAATGCACCTTCTAATGAGAAACTTGATTTTCTTAAAGAATACACTGGTGGAAAATTAAACAGCTACGAAGGTATGCTTTCAGGTAAACCATTTGATTTTGCAAACAGTGATGCTGGTTGTGACGTTGATGTTTCATCCTGGAGTCCAGATGATATCTATGTAAATGCAATCTGGCATACAATGTACGAATCAAGTAACCTTTTAAAAGTTGCAGTCAAAGGACTTGCAATCAATAAAGGTCAAGGTTTAAATGTCCAAATTCGTACAATTGCACGTTTTGATAAATCAGATATTACTACAACCAGTGACCCTTGTGAATGTCTTTCCTGTGTAAGTACTTCATTTAGTACCTATAACATTAGTCTCGCAAAACACGGTATCAGTACTGAAATTTGTGAATATGATGTTTGGGATGTTGGAGAAGTTTACAGAAAAGAATATGCACAATCCTTAGCTGGAGTATGGGCTGAATTTTTCGATTGGGAAATTTATGAAGAATTAGAAACCGCAACACCAGGACACAGTTCAAGTCTTGCATCAACCGCAATGTCTTGTGATTTTTCAGTTTCTGGTTCATGTTGTACTGACGCATCTTTAATGGCTTTCTATAATGCTATTGATGAAGTTATTACTGACATGAGATCATCTTACTACAAGCCTGACTTCATTATCATGCATCCAACTATTGCAAGGATTTTCAGAGCTATGCAAACACCACAACCTGTATTTGCTAACACTGTAGAAATCGGCAAAAATGGAAGCTTAAAATCTATTCTTGGAGTTCCTGTTATTGAGTTCAATGCAGCAAATTCATGTTCAGATTGTGATTCTACTGGCGGAGACGTTGCAGTTATTGTAATTGATTCCCGTAGAGCAGTAGGTGCAGCTTTTGGAAAGAAACCAAAAATGGAACGAGAACGAAATATCACTTGTGACAGTACAACTTTAGCCATGTGGACATATTTCGGATGTGCTGAGTTAGATAGTGGTGCAATTGGCCATATCATCGTAACTTAAGAGGGCTAAACCCCCTTCTTACTTTCTTTATATAAGGATAAAACATGAAAAACTGTATTAAATGTGGTACGTCTCTAAATAATGAGAATTGGTATTTAGGGTATGTAAAAATTAGTCGTTATATATGTAAATCATGTGTCAATAAACAACGAAGGAAAGAAAAATTAAAAAATCAAAATTGGATAAGTGAGGAAAAACTAAAGACAGGTTGTGAACAGTGTGGTTTCAAAGACCATCCAGCAGCATTATGTTTTCACCATATAAAACCTGAAAATAAGAAAATACAACTAATTTCATCACACCCAATAAAAGCATTAAAGAAAGAACGTAAAAAATGTATCGTTTTATGTTTTAATTGTCATCAGATACTACATAATAGTTAATACACAATCGAGGGTCATGGTGACTCCTGCCGTTCCTATATTATATGGGGTATATTAACGGTGGCTTTGAGTGCGGATTCGATTTTCGCACCCTTGTTAAATGGAGATAGAAAAAATGAACTACACACACTTTATACACAGATTTCATGGGACAATAGTTCTTGTGGATAGTGCAAATGAAAAAGAGATGAAAAAATATATAAGAGATGAAAACTATTATCAATATTTCATGCTTCAGAAGTGATATACGTGTACAAACATACATGGGTATTACCCAAAGCAAAAGTAAGTAATGTAGATAATAAACTATATACTATTAATGGGCACTCTTATTGTAGGGTTACGAAAACTCTAGGAATTGTAGCAAAAGCAGGATTAGCTTCTTGGTATGCTAGAATGGGTACAAAAAGAGCTGGAGCAGTATTAAAGAATAGGCAGGGTTTCGGTACTAATGTTCATCATATGTTTGAACACATCCTAATTAGAGACTTTAAAAAAGACGCAGAAATGAAAGGTGAAATGCTTGAGTGCTATAACAATTTTGAAGTCTTTAAAAAACAAGCAAAACTCAGACCACAAGAATTAGAAGTGCGATTATGGAATGATGAATACGGATATGCAGGAACTTGCGATTATATTGGAAAATATACTACTTGGAAACCATACTGTGTGAGAGGCCATAATAGAGATTTTAAAAATGAGTTAGTAATACTTGATTGGAAAACGAGCTCAAATATTTATGATGAATCTTTCTTACAATTAGCAGCATATGCATACGCTTTCTGGAAATTAACTGGAATAAAAATTGCGGGTGGTGCAATTGTACAGTTTAGAAATAATCGAATAAAAATTAAAGAACGGGATTGGGATGAATTGATGGCTCTCTTTGAAGTCTATAAATCTGTCTTGATTCTTTACAAATGGAAAAATAAGATTGAGGATTAATAATGGCAATAATAACTATACCAGACGATTACTTAACAATACAAGAAGGATTAAATAATGCAGTTAGTGGAGATACTGTTTACGTTAAGAATGGAACATACAATGAAGTAGTATCAATGGCAACTAATAATATAATTTTAGAAGCTGAAAGTATTAATACTATTATTGATAATAACGATACTGGAGTAGGTATAACTATGAGTGCTAGTAGTTGCACAGTTAAGAATATGCAAGTTACAGACTGTGCTGGAGGAATATATACTACTGGGGATAATAATACTATTGATTTTTGTCATATATATTATTCTAGTGCTATAGGTATTCAATTAAGTTATTGTAACAATACTACTGTTATTAATGTTGATATAAATTATACTGATTCGGAAGGGATATATTGCCTCTACGCAAACGATAGTGTTGTTAGCAATTGTGAAATTCAACATGCAGGTTCAGGGTGTCCAGCATTAGGAATAACGGCAGGTGCGGATAATCTATTAAAAGATAATTATTTTTTCTTTTGTACTTATGGTGTAAAAACACATGTCTCAGGAGATTTAATGATGAGTTCTTGTACTTGTATGCATAATAGTAGTACTGGTTTATACGGTAATATGATTGGAAAAATAACTGTTGAAAATTCCGTATTTCATACTAATACTTCTTACGGGATTTCATTATATAATAGTGGGGGACATGTATTTGATAACCTTAATATATATAATAATGGTGATGGATTACTGCTTTCAAATTTTACAAATGCCACAATTTCTAATTCAGAGGTACATTTGAATGACGATGGTATTATATTAAGTGCCATTAGTAATATTGAAATATTAGGTAGTACAGTTACCAATAATTTAGGTTATGGAATGAAATTTACCTCTGTATCTAATTCGTCTACTACTAATTCAATTATAGGCACTAATAATATAGGTGTTTATTTATCCGGTTCATCTAATAATACATTTGCAAATAATGTTATTAGTAGTAATACTTCTATAAATGTCTCAGCAGAAAGTTCTTCTAATACAATTACTTTTACTAATGATTCAATAGCAAGTAGCCCTGTTGGAATAAAACTCAATAATTGTGATGATTGGGTTATTAATGGGGTTACTCTGAATAATAACTCAACTTATGGACTACATCTATTAGATTCTAATAATTCGTCTGTATATAATTCTACTATTTCCAATAATGATATAGGTATCTACACGTCAGGAAGTTCAGGTGGCTTTACTGTTCATAATAATATCTTTACAAATTCTACTACCAATCATGCAGTAGTGGATTCCACAGGTACAGGTACTTGGAATATTCCAAAAACACTTGGTACAAATATCATAAATGGTGATTATAAAGGTGGCAATTACTGGGATGATTACACGGGGATGGATTCTGATATGGATGATATAGGTGATATAGTTTATATTATTTCTGGTACAATTGGAGGAGTAGATAACTTACCTCTTGTATATCCAGCAAGTAGTTATCATATAACAGATTCACCATATAGACAATAAGGAGGATTAAAAATGAGTGTTTTTCAACGAGGAGAATTGTATGTATTAGAAAGAAAATTTAGGGATAAGGATGGTAATGTTTTAACCCCTACTTTAGTTACAATGAGTATTACTTTTCCATGTAGTAATTCTGTTAATGCATCAGGAATTATGACTAATAATAGTGGTACATGGAGTAAGGGATGGAATATACCCTCAACTGCTACATATGGAGAATATACAGTTATAACAGTAGCTACAGTTGATACAGGTACTTATAAATATGTTAATTCATTTTATATACTACCTTGGAATATAATTCAACAAGTTCGTAGTATAAGTGGTATTAAACAAAGTAATGATATTGAAGATGAAGATTTAGCTATCATATGTTGGAATGCATATCTTGAGGCTAAAGAGAAAGTGTTCAAAGAAGTTATACATGAAAAATTAAAAACAGATTCATCTCACTGCATAGATGGAAGTAATAAGAAATTTTATGCACAGAATCAACATATTGTATCTGACCATATCATATGTGGTGAGAGTTCCATATATGGGTATTATAAAGATAATGATAGTAATATTTATGATTTAACAATTTCAATAACTAATGCAGATACAGGAGAGTTATCAATAGCTGATGAAAATGGATATGCTTTAAGTAATATTTCAGCTTGTGATATTTATTACAATTATAGAGTTAAATCTCATAAGTATTCAGAGCAGTTATTTAAAAAAGCAGTTGCTTATCTTGCAAGCCACGAAGTTATAATTAGATTTAATGAATTAGATAAGGCAACATTAGGAGATTTAAATAGTAATGCTCCTATTATACTTGCTAATCCAAATAGGATGCTAAAACAGTATAAGAGGACAATGAAGAGTATAAAGAAGTTACTTATAGGTGGGATTTAATGGTAGAATTAGAAAAATTAGAGCAACAAGAAAGGTCTTTAATAGCAGAAACAGAAGTATTGAATATTAAATTAGAAAAATTAAAAGCAAAGAAAAGGAGTATAGAGGCATTAGAAATACGGATTCAAAAATTACTTGCTTTGAAAAACGAATTAGAAAGATGCATAAGTGAATTAGGTGAAAGTAAATGAGTGAATCATTAGACCCTCGAGAACTCATCCGGACAACAATTGGAACTAGTAAAGCAGTAAATCCTGATTCATGGGATGAACAACAGGTGCTTAGTATAACTGTATCTAATATAGATTACAATATACCAATATATCTTTCAGAAGAGAGTTCAAGTTTAGAAGAGCCACCTTTTCCATTCATAGATATAAATTTAATGTCTGTAAATTACGAACCACATGATATTGGAGCAACTACAAGAAAGATGGAAGCTTACCTTGATGTTGGAATCTGGTTTACAGCAAATGATAATTACGACCCTGCGATTTTCGGTAAGGCTATAGTAGATAAGCTTATTGATCAAGTTAGGGATAATCAAGAATTATGTGCATTTGGAAGTGAATACTTTATAAATGTAAGGCGTGTTAGACTTTTACGATCTGGACAAGGTAGGCAAGTAGTCTATCATTATGTCATCGAAATGTATGTAATAAATTACGACTAAAAATCCAATACGGATTTTGATAGATAACGCAAAAAAATAAATAAAAAGGAGAAAAACAAATGGCTATAAGTACAATTGGCAGACCATTCCAAGGAAAAGCCTGGTATTGGGTGGAAGCAACTTACGGCGGTGGACTCAGTGGTGCTACACTACCAATCTCAAAGTATATACAAGATATAAAAATGGGAACTGGTGATGTGGTAAAATCCATTAGAAGTATTGAATCCGCAGTAATTATTGAACAAATCCAACAATGTGAAGAGCCTACAATTCATATCGAGTATAATCCGCAAATTGGGGATACTATGATTGATGATTGTGTAGACAGAAGTTCCTGCTGCATATTACAATCACTCGCTTTTGAATTTGGAGCAAACACATGTACAGGTGGAGACGATACAACTTATTTCTATGGTGTTGGTTTCAAAGCAGCTACTGTTAAAATTTCAGCCGCAAAAGACGAACCGTATTCAGTTGTTATTGATTATGAAGGAAAATCCATCGTAACTAGCACAACTGCAATAGGTGTAGAACCAACAGCATTAAGTGGTGCGATCTTACAATTTAATGTTGCAGGGTCAATTACCAAAACAGGCGGATTTAACCCAACAGGTAGTAAAATTGCATATATCACGGATAGTATTGATGTAACAATTAGTAATCAGCTAACCGGATATACAGACCACGACTCAACACAAAAGACTTTCTTAGTTGAAGGTACATTAGATGTTGAAGGAAGTTGTAATATTACACTCGATGGAGCAGGTGGAATGCATTTTGGAGAAGTTAAGGCAATGACTGACTTTACCCTAGTAATTAATATGGGAGATACAGGTGCGCCGAAAATCACACTACCAGGATGTAATTGGAAAAATAGTGAACCTGGAATTAATACTTCTGGAGAAGCTATGATGGAATCCGCAGCATTCGTGTGTACACCAACAGACTGCGCAAGTTTTGTAGACGTAGTAGCATAAGGGATTTAATTCCCTAATCTTATTTTTTAAAACAAACGGAGATAGAAAAATATGACACAAAAATTAAAACTCGAATTTGAGTATGACGATGGAACTATCGTAAAGTTCAATAAAGGAAAACCATTCTGTGTCCCTAAGTGGACTACAGGAAAACATCGAGCAGCATTAGCACAATTAAATGATGAGTGCTCTGAATTAACTGAATCTGAAAAAAACGATGAATTTAGTTATTATGTAGTTTATCAGACACTAAAACAGATTGATGCAGATGTTACAATTTTAGACTTAAAAACTCTTCATCCAGATGACTTAGTAGCACTTTATAGTGAAGTCTACAATGCAGGGAGAAAAGGGATATATTTTCAGGAAAGCCCGAAAAAGAAGGGCAAGCGCAAAAAGTAATATATTGGAAAGAAGAATTAGATAATTTTATTAACTCAATTAATTTTTTGTATCTTGAGTGTGGTAATTATGCTGATATACTTTCTATGTGCTACTGGGATTTTCTCTCAATTTTAAAAACACTGGAATTAAAAAATCAGCGAGCTTCAGGTAAAGAAATTATACATAATGAAGTTCCACAAAGTAATAAAGATATGATACAAAGGTTGAAAGATATACATGGAAGAAAGAATTAGATATTTATTTGAATTGCAAACTGCGCAAGCACTAGCATCATTAGACCGTCTTAGAGGTAAAATCCTAAATGCGGACTTAGCAATGAAGAAGATGAATGCTACTACAATGACAGCTACTGCAAATCTTATGCAAATGAGTAAAGGTGGTATCAATCGTGCTGCTCAATCGACTCAGGCGCTCAGTAAAGGTAGCGTGAAGGCATCAAAAGGTTTAGGGGCTATGGCGGGTAAGGCTATGCTAGCAATGGTCGGTGTGGCTGCTCTTATGCGTGTTGCACGAATGTTGGGTGAAGAAGTTACTAAATCCGCATCGGCTTTTAGAGAATTTGAAGTGCGTATGGCTGAGGTTAGTACAATTGTACAAGATACAGATACACATATGCTAGGATTAAGTGCCGGCGTTTCTTCCATGTCTAAACAATTTGGAAAGAGTACTTCTGATTTATCTCGAGGATTATATGATATTTTATCTGCATCAGTTCCAGTTGAAGATTCATTACAAATGTTAGAGATAAGTGCAAAAGCAGCCGCAGCCGGTTTAACAAGTGTGGAAAAATCTGTTGATGTGCTTACTTCTGTTATGAATGCTTATGGACTTACCGTAGATCAAATGACAAAAGTTTCAGATGTTATGTTTAAAGCGGTTATTCATGGTAAATTCAGATTTGAAGATTTAGCTAGTTCTCTCGGTTATGTAATGCCTATCGCCGCACAAGTTGGAGTACGTTTTGAAGAGATAGCCGCCGCAATAGCATCAGCAACCAGACAAGGGCAACATGTAGATATGGTGGCTCGTGGTCTTGCATTATCTATTCAGAATATTATTAAACCAAGTGAAGGTGCACAAAAGGCAGCAGAAGAATTAAGTCTTTCATTATCTCAGGCTTCATTAAGAGCTTATGGATTAGAAGGATTTATGGAAAAACTGGCAATAGCAACACAAGGTAATGCTGGGGCAATATCCGAAATTATCCCTAACATGCGTTCATACCGAGTTGCAATGGTTTTAGCTGCAAATGATGCTTCGGAAATGGGTAAAGATGTAGACCGTATGACCGATTCACTTGATGCTACAGAAGAGGCTTTTGAGAAGGTTGCAGATACAGTAGATATGAGTAGAAATATACTCGTTGAATATAAGAATGAAATGCAGAGAATGGTAGGTAGTAGTACTGCTGAATTAGAAAAGTTTACAGTAAAATGGGATATGTTTAAAGCTAGTGTTCTTGGATTTTTTACTTCAGGTGGAACTAGTATAGATTCAGGTAAACATCCTATTGCAGCCGCTCTTAGTGGTATTTCCCCAATATTAGGAAGTATTACAGCCGGTTTCCTTAATACAGCTGATGCGAGTGAAATGGCAGCACAGACAGCAGCAGAAAATATTCGGAAACAAGTAGAAGCTTTAAATGCAGCACCAAAACAGGATATTTATGAAGCTTTCAAAAGTGGAGAAACTCTGATAGCTAGACCATATGATGTATTAGCAAATGATCTTATAGAAGCAAGAGAAGAAGCAACAGCACTAGGATTAGTATTAGCCGAAATGAAAGAAATGGGTGCTCCAGAATCTAGTGCGGCTATGAGACAATTAACTTTAGATTATCAAAATGCGGTAGATGCAGTATTAGAAGCGGAAGTTGCAATAGGTGAATGGGATGGTGCTTTAAAGACAGCTTCCGATGCAGTAGAATATTATGCAGATTCAATTGATATAGTTTGGGAAGAAATGGGTAGACTCACAGAGCAGATAGAAGATTTAACTCAAAAGTATAAGGAAAATGCTGCTCAAATACCAATAGATTACATGAATCATTGGGTTTCATTATTACAAGAAGATTCAAAATATCAAGAGGAATTTAACGAAGCAGTTGCGACAGGTGGAGAAAATTATGATTGGTATACTGCGGAAATGGGTGAAGCTATTACTACCATTAGAGAATATGAACAACAAACTAAAGAAACAACAGCAACCCAAAATGAATTTAATGAGGCTCTGGCTAGAAATAGAATAGAGACTATGAAATTACAATTAATCGGCATGATGCGTAGAAGAGGAAATACAAGAGCGGAATTACGCGCCCTTAAAAGTCTCTCAATACAAAGAACCGAAATGCAAATTGAAGAAGCACAGAATAAGTTAGATGCCGAAATTGCGGCTAATGAAGGTATTATTGATTCTGGGCAGATGGCTTATGATGAAGCAAAAAGACTACTGGATTCTATTGCCCGAGATGCGGAACACAATTTATGGTTAATCAAAGATACACGGGTAGAAGATTTAGCAGATTTACAAGATACGATAAAAAATAAAGAGGCTATATATGCGGATTTTAATACTCAACTAGGTGTTCTAAGAACTGAGCGGAATGCAGCTATGCGAGTTGAATGGAAAATAACAAAAGCTATGTATGATGAAGAAAGTGCCGAAATGGATAATCTTATAGCAAAACAAAAAGAATTAAATGCATTACAAAGTGCTAAAGTTCCAGAACCACCAAAAGAATCTTCATCAGGGTCTAGTAATTTCAAAAGTGCCTTAAGTAAAGCAGTGACATCTACAACTAAAATTACACCTACGAAAGTACCCTATAAACCTACTCCATCGCGTTCTCCAAGTATCATGGATAATATTGTAAAAGTGTTAAGGAATCCTACGGCAGCTAGATTTGGATTTGCACGAGGTACGAATTATGTTCCTTCTGACGGTTTATATAATCTACATAAGGGAGAACAAGTTATATCTAATATGCATACAAACAGTAATTCCGAAAATGTGGTAATTAATATTAATGTTACAGGTAATAACATAACTAAGGAAAGTGAAAGTAGTCTAGCAAGTGAAATTGCAGATCAAGTTCAAAAAGGTTTAATGACAAGAGACGGGAAATCAAAATATAGGATGAGATAAGATGAAATACATAGTAAAGAGATACGATGTTTCGGCTGATGATAAATTAGTAGAAGTTAATCCAGGCGATATTATTATAGGTTTTGATGAGACAAGAAATGAATATATAGTCCTTAAAAGGAATACACAGAGGTAATAAAGATGAGTTCAGATATGCGGTATTATGAGACATATTATGGTATACATGTTGATGATATGAGTAAAACATTTGGCTCATTTTCGGAACATCATAAATTATTAGTAAAGGAATATCTTAGTGAGGGTTGTATATGTACTGAAACAAGTTCTGCAAGTAATACTAACGAGTTCCTTTACCCACATCACATAAAGAGGAAGTACTTTATTGAGGGAGTTATTAAAGGGCATATTACTGTAGCTGCTAGTACTGCAACAAGTACGTGTACGAGTTTTCGTGTATCTGTATGTAAGGTTAATGAAGAGACAAAAGATAAGACTGAATTATTCTCAACTGGCTGGACTAGTATAAATGCCACATTAAACTTTAATTCAACATATTCAATAGGTGATGAGAGAGTTATACCGTTTGAAATTGATGCATGGAAAAAAGCTACATTAGGTGAATTTGATAGGATATATGTTAAGATTGAGGTTAATGGAAGTGATACGTTATCTCTCTGGCATAGTAATGATGCGTCATGGGAAGATATTAAGATTTCGATACCATTCTTATTATAGGGATTAAGATGACAATACAGATTAAACAATATAGAGATGCACAGGAGCGAATTTTCCTCTATCCAGATGGGAGTACTTGTACAGATTTAACAGGTGTTAGTTCAGGTACAACTTATCTCAATATAGATGAAGAGAGGGGTGAAATTAGTACTGCTGATTATAATTACTGGCAAACTAATGGTACTTATGGTGTAGATTTATATTCCTTAGAAAACAATAGTACTGGTACAGGACATATAGATTATGTTAAAGTTAGGACACATGCGAAAATTGATTATAGCCCAGATTCAAATTGTGAATATTACTTAATAGTAGATTATAATTCAACCTGTACTGCTGAATGGGTTTCTGCTCCCTTAACAGTAACTACGGATTGGAGTAATTTAAATTATTCATGGGAAGAGAATCCGGAACGTGCTGCAAATCTCCCTTTTGGAACTTCACCAGATTGGATATGGAGTGACATAGATACGCTTTCTGTTGGAGTTAAAATAGATAGTGGCGGGATTCAGACAGGTAATACTATTGATGAAGTTATATATCCTGATGGGTATGGATTCAAGAATGAATTTATTGCAGAGGGTAAATCTCATACGTGGGCAGCGGTTTCCGATACAGATGATTCTACATATGCTCACAGTACGAGTAGTAGTTATATGTATGCCTTCTTTAATTTAGATAATCCTTCATTGTCTGGAACTATAAATTCAGTTACGGTATTTCATAAGAGTAAGAAAACAGAATCCGCAGATACAGATTACTATATAGGAATCTACATTGGAAGTACAGAATATTACTCAGATGAGAAGGAATTAGAAGTTACAGATACATTAGTTTCTCATACATGGAGTGAAAATCCAAATACGAGTTCTGCATGGACATGGACTGATATAAATAATTTACAAGCGGGGATAAAAGCAAAAAATACAACATCTTCAACAAATGAAATTCAATGTAGCGAAATTTACATAATTGTTAATTATAATCAGACAACAGTTCCAAAGGTTAAAGTTGCATCTTGTTATGTTGAAGTGGGATTCACACCTAATCAATGGGAAACAGTTACAATTAATACTCCACAAGAAGTACTAACTTCACATACATCAGTAATTAGGATGATAAATTTCTGGAATGGTGATAGAGAAGTCTATTCATTAGGAAGGAGTAATAAGAAGATAGCACTTAAAGGAGTTCAATATGAAGAAGATAGTTGCTTAGCTCCAGATGTAGTGATAGCAGCTATACAGACTTTGGGTAGGCGGAGTTTACCTATAGTTATTGAGGATTTCGCATTATCCGCATGGAATGGAACATACTATATTAGAAGTTTCATGTGGAAGAAGATAAGTGAAAAGCCCTTAAATTATGAATGGGCAATAGAATTAGAAGATAGTGAGGTATAAAAATGATGATAGTGTTGAGTATAGTAATAATCTTAATAGCACTTCTTGCATTAGGATATTATTATAGAAAAGAGATAGAAAAATATTTAATTACAAGTGGATTAAAGCAAAAGATAATAAAACATAAAAAGGGTTTAGCGGTATTCATAGCGGCTTCAAGTGCTACAGCAGGGTTTATGGGTGTACCAACATTTACACTTGATATAGAGGATATGCTTTTAGAGAGTGCTGAAGATTATGCTAAATTAGGTTATGACCCTAGTAAAGTTGAAGATTTAATCTTATATGAAGAACAGGTATTATGCGAAGGTCATTTACCTCTTGGATTTACATTTAAAGAATTAAGTAAGGATATAGATATTAGTAGTACAAGTGAAAAAAGTAACTTTATATCTGCTACTCAAATTGACTCTACTGGATTTGATGGCATAGATTTAACTTATAAAATGCTTGTTAGAGAAGATTTCACTTATGAAGAAGAGGTAGTAGAGAAGGAATCTTATACGTATAAAGATGAAAATGGAACAGAGTTTACAGGAGAACGAAATAATGTTACTGGCTACAATACGATAGCGGATTATAGATATGTATGGAAAGAAATTTCATCATTATCTGATATAAAACTTAGAGATGGTGAATCTTATATTATAGATATTGTAGGGAATTTTCCAGCTAGTACAGAAGAAAAGAGTGTGGATATAATACCAACTATTTCATTTGATGGTTATAGTAAGACTTATACTAAGTATGCTTGGTGGAATAGTGCTTGGTTATATAGACTCTTAATAACTGTAGACCATGATAAAGTAAATGCAACATTGACAAATTTTCCATTACCTATTAATATAACAAATACAATACTAGGTAGTTATGCTCAATCAGATGGGGATGATATAGCTTTTACAAATAAAGATGGAAATTCTAAATTAAATCATGAAATAGAATACTATAATACTTCAAATGGTAAATTAATTGCTTGGGTTTGTATACCTACATTATCTTCAAGTACTGATACAGAGATTTATATGTACTTTGGAAACAATGTTGCTAGTAATCAAGAGAATGTGGAAGATGTATGGGATTCAGATTATGCGGCTGTTTGGCATTTTAGTAATACCACAGGAAATTTTTCTGATAGTACAAGTAATGATAATGACATTACTTCTTTTACAGGTACAGTTAATAAGAATGTTGATGGAGTGTTAGGTAGTGGAGTTTCAACAGACGGTGGTGCATCTTATATGTTATTTGATAGTATATCTTTTTGGAATTGTACTATGTTTGGTTGGGTTAAAACTACTGATTCAGAGGGGACAATTTTAACTAATTATAATGGCGGAGGAAGTGCTGAACATTACCACTTTAGAGTAGGTAGTGCAATGTTAAACTTTGGTGTAGACGATGGTGGTAGTTATGAATATGCTTATGGTACAACCAATGTAACTGATAATCAATGGCACTCCTTAACTGGAACTTGTGATAATGACTTAGAGATGGAAGCGTGGACTGACGGCGAACTCGAAGATACTGAACCTTGTAATCATGGGGAGGAGATAAACCCAAGTCGTGCTCAAACATCTATAGGTTATGATATATATGGTAGTAGTACTGGATTGAATGGTGCTATCGATGAACTACGTATATCAACATCAGTAAGGAGTGATGCCTGGATAAATGCGGTTCATGATTCAATAACAGATAGTGAATTTGTTACCTTTAGTGATGCACAAATTGATATAAAAACAAATATATCTCAAATTGAATGTAGAGGTGGTACTGATGTAATAAGTTATGTAAATACTTCTGATTATCCTACGGGATTCAATATTATATATAATTCAACAGACATCAACTACATTCGTATTAATGTTTCAGATATTGACTCTACAATAACGAGTGATATGATTTCACTTGCTTTTAATTCTACTAACTACTCAGAAAATCCATCTATATTCTATCCAAGTGGTGATTCTGGTGGGTATACAATTATATTGGATAAAAATTCATGGACAGAAGCAAATGGGTGTACAGGTGATTCACCATTCCCTATAACTACAAATACAACTATCTCCTTTGCTACAAAAATTGAAATCCCCATAGGTGCAAGTACAGGGTGGCATAATAATACCGCTATGACCTATGATTATGGAAGTTAGGTACAATGAATACTAAACTCTTCCTTTCAATCTTCTTACTACTTATTCTAGTAGTACCTAGTGTGAATGCTGATGAGTGGGGTATTGAAGTAGAAGTGATTTCTTTAAATCCAGATAATAATGGTGAATGGGGTATCGAAGTAAATGTTACAGGTCTCACTACTCTTGATAATGGAATGTGGGGTATTGAGATAAATGTTACAGGTCTTAATTCATTAGATAATGGACTATGGGGTATTGAAGTAAATGTTACCCGCCCCTTAACTATTGTTAATCAGAGCCCTATAATATCTAATCCAAATATTACAAATAATGAAATAGGAGTCTCAATATATAAAGGCGAATTTTCCTGTTTAATAAATGATACAGAAGGAGATACCTTTAACTGGACTATCGAATGTAGTAATGGAAATTCCTCATCTGCTAATAATGCAAGTAATGGTACTAAGAAATTAACACTCTCAACTTTATCTTTCTCAACAGAGTATAAAATATATATAAATGCCACAGATTCTTATGGTGGGGTTACAGAGGAAGTGATAACATTTACTACAAGTTCTAATACGCTACCTACAATTACTGCTGAATCTATTCCAGAAGGGAGTACAGATGTAGCAATTGATACAAGTTCATGGTATTGTACTATTACAGAATCAGATTTGAATCAAACTGTAAACTGGACTATCGAAATGGTGAATTATTCTAACTCTGCAAATGAGGATTCTAATGGTGTAAAGACTTTAACATTCTTAGCAAACTTATCCTACTCAACAACGTATACAGTTTACATTAATACTACTGACGGAATTGGATGGTATAATGAAACTCACAATTTCACAACTGTTGATAATTCACACCCTACAATAACAAATGAAAATCCAGCATGTGGTAGTTCTAATTTACCAGTAAATATAAGTTCATGGTCTTGCCTAATTGAGGATGTTGAACATGACTTTGACTGGACTATCGAAATGGCAAATTACTCTAACTCTGGAACTGGTGATAGCAATGGTACAAAAGTAATAACATTCTTAGCAAATCTATCTTACTCAACAACATATACTATATATACGAATGTAACTGATGGCTTTGACTGGACTAATGAAACATGCTCAATAACTACAAGGGCAAATTCATTACCTACAATAACAGAAGAGAATCCAGCATGTGATAGTGATGGTATATTAGTAGACCTTAGTAACTGGACATGTACTATTAATGATTCAGATAGACATCTTATGTCTTGGAGTATTGAATGTAATGGAGTAAGCAATTCCAGCACAGATTATAACTCAAGTATAAGATTAGATTTCACATCTCTATTTCTATTCGGAACTAATTATACAGTCTATATAAATGTTACAGATGGATTTGATTGGTATAATGAGACATGTGATTTTGAAACAGAGAGATACGAGTTCACAATCATTAACTTCTACTTAGATTACTTTACTTGGTATGGCGAAAATGTAAGTGCATATGAAGTTGCATCATACATAAGTGGCTTTGATGATGTTAATGAGAGTATAGCAATATGGAATCTATCTGCATGGGATAATGATAATTGGTTATGGGAAAAATACTATGGTGATGGAAGTGGTAGTAATTGGACTATCCATTTCGGCGATGTAGTTCAAGTAAACCTAACAGATACTGGAACACAGACTTTAAATCTCCCTATATCGGATTCTAACTTCTATTCAAGTGCAAGGACTATAACTAAAAATAGTATTAACAATGGTTATAACTATACAGGTTATCCTTATAATTGCAATGGAAGAAAGATTAGTAATATAAGTGCTGAAATAGGGCTCTCATTCGGTGAAGTTGTCTCTTGGTGGGATAATGATAATCAGGAATGGAAAGCTTGGATTCAGGGAATAAGTCAAAGCAGTTATGATATTACAATTGATACTCGCTGGACTATATTTGAAACTAAAGTAATTAATACACACGGATGGTTGATAGAATGAGTTTAGCGGGAAGTCTATGGTATTGGGGTTACTGTTATGACATTAATGGTGACATCGTTACAGGTGTTACTGTTAAAATAACTCACTCAGCCACAGGTAAGTATGTACAGACTACAACAGATGCAAATGGTTATTATCAGTTAAATGTACAAACGATAACAGATAATTTAGAAGCTTTAAATATAGCATTCACTAAGGGCTTAGATGCTTACGGAACTGCTGCAACTGTCGATGTAACGCACCTTACCGAAAATGTCAATGGGTATTTTGATAATACTAATTTCTCTCTCTACTTTGAATTAGATGGTGAGGGTATGACAATTTCATTTCCTAAACCTAAGTGGGCTGGATTGAATGGTAAGATGAATAAAAATCTTAAACTATTTACATTTAAAGAAGATAGTATTGACTGTGTTGATGACGGTTTAAATGATAGACCTATCAGTATGGAAGGTATTATGTCTCGTAGTAATGGTGAAATGAGTGGAATATGTGAAGTGGTTTGGGATATTCAAAATGCACGTGCTACTATCACTATTAATGGTTTAGATGATAATGTAGATGGTAAGTATGTAATAAGT
>Ga0164311_10000117_pt1 | contig 28812 bp, 27 predicted proteins | sample GuaBasSedimGuay2_FD_121796 | JGI IMG/M metagenome (GOLD analysis project Ga0164311, IMG submission 121796) | Subseafloor sediment microbial communities from Guaymas Basin, Gulf of California, Mexico - Guay2, Core 4569-9, 9-12 cm | ecosystem: Environmental > Aquatic > Marine > Hydrothermal vents... | reverse complement strand
CTTCCTCACCAGTGGCTTCGGCAAATTTACCACACATGACGTCGATGACTTTGTCGCGTGCTTGTACGGTCGAGGCTTCTTTTTCGGCCTCGTTGGCGTCAATATAGTCTGCCACTTTTTCCAGCAGATCTGCGATTACATTATGATCCATGGCTACCCACCGATCTTTTGCGACATCAAGCGCAATGCCACAGCTGCTCGTAAAGTCTGTGCGCACTTGACCATTTTCTTTTCCTGTTCCCGCTTGCCCTGCGTCCGCAACCGCTCAGCGAGTTTTCGTAACTCAGTCTGCATGGTTGAGCTCCTCTAAAAAATCTCCGACGTCACCGACAGTCACGTTGCTGGATTTACTGCGTAAAAGTCCTGCGACTTTCTGCAGTAGTTGTCCAATTTCGGTCGTTGCCGGTTGCTGTCCCGAGACATTTTGTAGAATCTGGTGCTCAGCGAGCTTGACGAGGTTGTTAGCTTTGACCTCGTCGAGCACCTGTTGGGCAAGATTTCCAATCGATCCATTTGGCATGTCAGTATCCTGTTCCGCTGGCGGGGGCCAAACCTACCATCTGGCCCAAGCCTTTTAGGACAGAGGGCGCCACGAGACCAGAGAGAAGGCCACCGCCAAACGCCAAATTGCGAACGAGCTTATTCTCTTTTTCGTTCACATGTTTGCCTACTGAGTAGGCTAGAGGAATTCCCAGTCCTGCCGCCCCTAACCCCGTACCTCCGACACCCCAAGCAACTCTGGGATCGCGAAGAAACTTCATCAGATGTGCGCCGGGTGTCAGAATCTGAGCAGCCGCGCGCTTGACGAGTTCCGTTTCTTGCGATTCAGCCGCCAGCTTGAAAAGCGTGGCGTATGCTTGGGTTGCTTCATGCATCGATGTTGTTCTCTATCAGGTTGAGGGTGTCGTGGAAACCGTTGGCGTGGCAGTCGGTAGCAATTTTCTCGACTTCACCGATGGTTTCGTTGTAGCCCTGTTGGATTTCAGCTAGCTTCTGCTGGCCATCTTCGGTGTTTGCCAATTTCACGATGTCATTGAGACCATCCATGAAACCCTGTCGTACACCGGCGAGTTTCGTTTGGCCTTCTTCGGTCGACGCTAATTTCTGCAGTGCGGCGATTTCAGCTTGGCCTTCAGGGGTGCTGGCTAACTTTTCCAGGGTAGCCTCAGACGAGGCAGCAGTTTTGATTTGCTGTACGTGCGCCTGGGTATCAGTGAATCCCAGGTTCATTGCCTGCTGAACGAGTTCCGGATTCTCTTCAGCGAACTTGACGAACTCTTCTTCGCTGGGTACGAACTCGTTGGAAGCGCTGGCAGTCTTGACGCCCGCGGCGTCGAGTGACTGGTCGTACTGGTTCAAGCGAGCGACAAAACCGTCGGCGACAGCAGCGCCGTACAGATGCGCTTCCTTGGCGAGTGCTTGCTGTTCCGTACCGGCGAGGTCACTGGCCATTTTGACGAGCGAGTCGACGGCGGATGCATCGCGGTCAGGCGTAGCCACGGAGGCGGTTTTTGCGTTGCCTTCGACGGCCTTGTGCAATGCGTTGACGAGTTCTTGCTGAGCGTTGGCAGTCTTGTTGGACACAGCAGGCGTGCCTTCGGCGCTGGCCGTCTTTGGCAGGCCATCTCTGTCTACTGCCCGGATATCGTTCAGCACGTTTTTCAAGGTCAATTCCATGACAAGTTTCTCCTTCTGGCCCGATTCACGGGGAATATTAGGACGTTTTCAGTTCCTACACAAGCTAATTCTAAGGGTAAATGACCTCTCCCAGTATCGTTGCAACTTGTTCAAACGGATACGTGGTTAAAGTTTCGATTGCAGTATCAGAGAGTGACGCCGCCGCGAACTTTGTTTGGTTCGCATAATTTAGCGACAGCGATAGCATCGCACGACTTTCGTCTAAGGCACCTGTTTTTTCAGTATTGGATAGCATGTACGTACCATACATCAAACAACCCGCGCCGAGCAATGGGCGTAATTGATTTCGATTTCGTAGCTCTCCGTGGAAGGCCGTTTTAGTACGCGTTATCGCAGGTACTGCGCGGAACACGTCTGGCACCAATCTACGAGACAGATACGGTTCGCTGAAAGACCGTTCATCACGGAGGAACGAGAATTTTTCAAGCAGGAACGGGCGCACATTTTCGTTTGATACTTCAGCGAATTTGGTACTGATGATATCGTCTATCAAGTTTGGTGCGTTGGCCAATAATTTGAAAACTGACGGTAATGACGAAACCGCGTTATGTAGCGCTTCGGCAGGGACAGCCGCTGCTGGGTCTAGTTTCCAAACAAAAAGTTTCAGGAATTCAGGGAGTGAAGGAACCACACCCATGTTTGCCAGTGAAGACAGCATTTCCGCGGGGCGATATTGCGCTAATTGGTGGAGTACGCCGTCGTCGAGAGGTGCTGCGGCTGTTGCAGCGGGCTGTGCAATCGCGCCTTTGAAACGCATAAGGCCGTGTTCGTCCTTAGTGGCGTCAATCTGTCCACGTAGTATTTTATCGATGACGGACAGCTTGTTCAGATTGGCTATCTTGCCGCTTGTGCGTTCGATGTACTCTCCCAGTTCAGCTGAGCTGATAGCGTTGAGTTCACCTGCAACTTTTCGCATCATAAAGCCGAGCCGGTCGGCTGGGCGTTTCACCATGGAGATATCGAAAAATTTTGCTTTGGGGTTCCAAACAAATTTCCGGCGCCCGTCTCGAGTGACGCCGCCCAGGTCGAGCGCGTGATTGCAGTACTGTTTACGCGTGGGTGCTTTGTTCCCACAGATCGAGCAAATATCGAAGGGCACTCGGCAGTTGTGTACCGCTTTTCCGTCAACTACGTAGCTTTCGTCGTCTTCTACTTCAAAATTGTACACGTCAGTTTCTTCGAACGTACTAACAATAGTCCGAATGGGCATCGCGATTTTTCCGTCAAAAATGAAACTATCATTGCGTTTCGCAAGAATTTCTGCAGGAATAATTTTTGCGCATACATCGTGTAATGGCTGTGCCCACTGTTTCCCGATGTGAATAACCCACTCGTAGGTGTTTTTATTATTGAACCCTGTACCAGCCTTGTGCGTTAGATTGTTGATTGATGGCGTTATGCCAAGTCTGTGGCATAAAGCGACCAGTTGCCATGCCAGGTGAGACGAGGCAGTAGAGAGAGATAGCGCGCCTGTGGATAGTCCGTGCCCGTCGCCGTTTGCATACGCGCCGAGTATTTCGCGCTGTATCTTTGTATTCCACCGAATAGCTGTGTACGACAACCGTTTATGACGGCTATGCGCACCACCGTGTTCGTAACACCACTTAGCAAGCTGCGGGTCCCAGATATCGATAGCGAGTGCAGCGTCGCTGTGCGGGCGTGGGTAGATATTGGGTGCGTTGCGTGTTCCGAAAGCTGCACACAGGTTTTCTATCTCGTCTAAAACAGCGTCTTCTTTGTTTACGTGTAACTGAATTGCGACAATCTCATGATTTTTGTTACGTAAGACCATTCCTTCAGCGAGATAATACCCAAACAAACGGGCGAACGAACGATCCACAAAATCAGGAGTCACCGTGTCGGTAATTATTGGTTCAAATAGAATGTGGTCCTGCTCTAAACATTCCGCGTGTATCCAGTCGGGGTGCGGTGTTGCGTCAGGATTCCAACGAAATGTTCCTTTGCTATTTTTTTTTCGGACATCGTCGCGTGAAGCAGTCCAGAACGGATGTTTTTCTGTGCTTTCTGTTATGGGGTAAACAGGTGTTTTTATCGCGTGTATTGGGCCGCTATACGATCGTTTGTGCGTTTCGGTGACACGTTTTGTGCGTCCTAAATGCGTCAGAACCATGTCCCCAACGTTGATATTCTCAATTGGTTTACGTGTTCCGTCGCCCATTGTTACGAGAGCACCGGCTTTGAAACAACCCATACTAACAGCTGGAAACTCGCCCTGGTGGATGCGTTCAACAACGTCCGAAGCCTTGTCGTTGTCGAGCGAGAGTAGTAATTCAACACGATGCATTGACCAGTTGTAAAATGCGCGGAGCACGTCACCGATAGACTTGTTGGGGTCCTTGTTGACGTGGTGTTTGAAAACGTTGGCGTCGGTCTCAAAAGTTTTGTAATTGACAGGCAGTATTTCGTCGGGGCCGATAGTGGTTGAACCTACAACGAGTGGCTTTTCTGCCCATCCGTCGCCGTTTCGGTTTGGACCGTAATACTCCCCTGCGGTCATAGCGAGAACGAGGATAATGGTTTTCCCAGAAATGGGGTCTATGTGTTTGACGTATTCAAGAGCGTCACTGGCTATTTTGACATGCCCCGAAACAGTTTCATGAGGGTTGATTATCTGTAGAGTGGGCTCCCCCTCGCGGGAGATTTCATCCAGGAAAAAGTGTTTCGGAAAATCATGCATTATCTATCCGCCAGTTCACTGAGTAAGTGTACCCCGTAACTGCGGTTGAGTGCACGTATTTCTGACGCGAGTTTCGTGGCGTCTTCAGAGACGTCTTCAGGGAGGGCTGAGAGCAGTTCGTCTATCATGCCGACGGTTGCTAATTTTTCATTGGCTTCGTCCAAGAGTGCGTTGTCGTCCGCTGCCATCTTGGGTTGCTGCGACGTCAGTTTGTTTAGACCGTATAGTCCCGCACCGATTCCCGCGAGTGCGAGTGCGGTCTGCAGGATGCGATTTTGCAAAACGTCGGATGTTTCGTCGGCCTTGGCCATGACGGTGTAACCTGCGATGCCAAGGGGCACGGCGGCAGCCGTTGTTGCAAGGGCACCCTTCAATAGCGGGTGCATGGCGAGTTTGATTTGTTCGAAGATGTCCTCGTCGACAGCTACTTTGGTGCGGAAAACGGTTTCGCGCACTTCACCATCGGATTCGGACGCCAACTTTTCCAATATTTTGGAGGTGTGAACGGCTCTGTAGACGTCGACCATATTCATTACACACCTCGTACGAGGTCGCGCAGGGCTACAAGCCCCTCCGCGATACTTCGGTATTCTGCGTTCTTCAGGAACACGTTTGTGCCCAGCGCGCGGATTGCGGATGGTAGATCAAGAGATGAGGGGACGTCGTGCCCTTCGGCGCGGAGACGCGCTGACGCGACTTTGTCTAGTCCGATGTTAGCCAGCCGCGCGGCGCGTTCGTTACCGAGCAAACCGTTAAGAGTCGCCATGGCTAGTCTCCTTTTCGCGGGCCGCGGATAGCGTTTTCGGCCTCAGCTAGCAACTTGATGGTATTGAAGTCGGTTCCGCCTTCAGGGCTCGTGGCTACCGTACGTAGAAACGACTTCACAGCATTTTTGTCTGTGCTGAGTGTGGGCGCAAAGCGGGACATTGTATGGTACGCCTCCATCAGCGTGTTGTTGTCAGCGCCCGCAAGATCCGGGTCTTCAGCTTTGAGCGTTTCAAAAAGTGCGCTGCGCACAGGACTCAGCGATAACGAGTCTTGCATTGTTTCGTAGCCTTTGCTCACTACGTCTTTTGTCAGGTCAACGAGTTCGTCGGCCGAGCTTGACCCGAGTTGTTTTGCAAAAGCTTCACCGAATTGTTCGTCGGCGCGGATGCGGTCAGCCAAGCCGTGGAGTGACCGATTGACGCGGTAGCTCAGCGTCTTTCCAGGTGCATCACCGCCCATAGCCTCTAGCACGCCGATAGTCCCTAAACCACCAAGACCGATACCGACAGGGATAGCGACAGACGGGCGCCCTAGCTGACCAACCACACCCAGCGCGGCGCGGCCAATTTGGTCCCATACACCTGCTGTTTTTTCCAAGTAGTCGTCCAATGACGAAAGACGGTCGCTCATGATGCGCTCCTTACTTTTGCACGGAGGTATTCGAGACTGTGTGCGCAGTTCGCTGTTTGTGCGGCGAATTTGATGAGCTGTGCAAGGCTGCGCATTTCGGGTGTTTCGTCGTCGACAACGCGAGCCGTTTTATTCATTGCGTCTACGGTATTCATGCTGATGCCGTCCATCCGCAAACATGTGCGGATGTCGTTGATAGTGGGAACTGCCAGCTCACCGTAACGAGCGACGGCGTCTTTTTCGAATGACCCAATGTCCGGACCGTATAGTTTGGCGAATTCTGCTGCCAGCTTGTCTAACTCTTCGACGTAACTTTGCGCATTTTGAATACGCTGCGTATCAAGCTCTTCCGCGACTTTTTGGAGGCGGAGTATCATTTTCGAGCGTTGATGTGGATGCCGTGTCGGTTTTTCGTCTTGCGGAATTTCGGCGAGTTTTTCCTGCGGAGCACAGACGTTTGCTGTTACGAAGTCTCCGTAGAAATCCAGCGCATGGTCGTACGAGCCGTCCGACGCAGTTTTCTCGTGTGTGATGCCCTTGAACATGCTTTGGATGATGTCTGCAGGGTCAACTGGAACGAATTCTATCACCTTGTCTTCGGCTTTTTTCTCGAAGAGCTTGAGATGCGCTGTGACGTTCGAAAGCTGTGTTAGATTTCGAATCTGGTGCGGATTCAATTCCAGCTCCATAGCCGCTTTGGTCACACCATCAGCTAGGGGAGCGTCGTCGGCAAGAAAAGCGTCAACGACGTGTTGTGCCAGTTTTTCATAATCTTCAGGTCGGAGTTCTCGCATCGCTCTTCTTCCTTAGTGAAGGATTTCGTCGGGAGAGATACCACTGCTCTCTTCGGTCTCAGAAACATCGTATTTTTCTAATTCCATCCGCAAGCTGCTGGCGTCGTCAGTACGAATATCTTTTTCGTCGGCAGACGCTTTCAAACAAATTTGTGCCCACCGCTGCGCTTCGCGTGAAATACTCGAATCGATAGGATTGGCTTTGGCAAGCTGAGCCATCATATACGCGGTAGCACGTATTGTACTTTTGGCTACGTCGGGTGATACCGCGTAGTTCCCCTGGGACAGGCGAACTTTGAGAACTTCTTTTCCCAGGTTCACAGCGAGTTTTTTCATGTCTTGACCGTATCTGCTTTTCGTGTACTCCCCAGAATACTGTATGCGGTCGAGCATGTTGTCGAATACGGTGGGGTCGAAGAAAAGGGCTTGGTAAGCTTTTACAATGCCCGCATTCACGTCAACTGTCTGTTCTATTTCTTTGGGAGTGGCGCCTGCTAAAAGTAAGCTTTCCAACGTCTCCCGTTTGAAGTCGTGTATGTAGATGTCGTTCGCGTGTTCAACTACGCCAGAAGCTTTTTTGCCAGTGAGTAGCGCGTACAGCTCTCCCATAAGCCCATCTGCGGGGGCTTTTTTACCGTCGTCGATTGCAGCTTTGACGGTGAGATAGCGGTGGTTAGGCGATAGCTTCTTCATCCTGTGATTTCGTCATCGCGATTTGGTTGACTCGCAGAATCAGACTCCCTAAATTGTTGAACACGTTTCTCAGCTTTTCCTCGATATCAATGTAGTCCATTTCACCAACAGACTTCTGTAATTTGCTTTCGCGCATCCACATGGAAAGAAGGATGCGGCCGAGGTTGTCGAGCGCTTCTTCGAGGTTCGGCATGTAATTGACTATCAACTCAGGCAGCTCGCCAGTGGCGGCTAAAGAACCAATGGCAGTTGATTCGAAAGCTTCCGAATCGTCCAGGCCTGCCGCCTCTTCCATGTAAGGCGTTGCTTGTGCAGCCATTTGGGCGGGAGGCATCCCACCAGGAGGCATCCCACCAGGAGGCATTCCACCAGGAGGCATTCCACCGGGAGGCATCCCACCAGGAGGCATTCCGCCGGGCATTTCAGGCACACCCGCGATTTGGTCAGCGCGAACTTTGACCGCTTCAAGAATCTGTAGGTGCGTAGCTAAGTCGCGTTGTTCTTCAGCTAACTGTTCTGCGACGTCCGCGGACTGTTGTGCGAGTTCTGAGCTGAGTTCCACGACAGCCAAGTCTACGGGACTCGGTGGGGGTGGTTCCATCGGCATCCCCATCATCGCGGGGTCCATCGGCATTCCACCCATTGCCGGGTCCATCTCCATTTCAGGACCCATGGGCATTTCTGCTTCCATCGGAACTTCCGCACCAGGCATGGGTGCGCCAGGTTGCTGCGGCATCATTTCTGGAGGCGGTGCGGCCTGCCCTTGGGGTGGCATCGGGCCTTCCATCATGCCCTGGGCTTCTTTTACGAAATTGTAAAAAGCCATTGGCTTGAGAACGAAGAAACTGTGATGGCGTTTCTCCGCGACTTTTTCGAGGATGCCTTCAGCGGCGTTTCTACGTAAGCCGACGTCCACGATGAGTGTGCGGATTGCTGCTAGCTTATCGAGCTGAGTGCTTCCGTTGACAGTGACCATACCTGCGCCCGTGTCTTTGATTTTTACGGCGTAAGACGCGTGTTTGGCGACAGCGTTTTGCATACGCAGTTGTTCGTCGAATGAGCGCATGGGCTGACGTCCATAATTTTTCGTATACTTGATGAACGTGTAGCTGGCCGGGATGTAGGTTACGCCAGATCCCTCAGGTGCGTGGATAGCTTTTCCAGGAGCCTTCGGGTCGGAAAGCAATACGCGCCCTGAACCGATTTTGATGCGACGGACACCGCCGGTGTCAGTGGAAACGTTGATGACGTTTAGTGGCTGTGTGGCGCGGATTTTACCGCCGTCAGTGCAGACAAAGAAGCCGTCGCCTTGAATCGAACGTGAATTCTTGCCGTCTGCGATTTTCGCTAAGCGACCCGACAAATCATCCCGTTCCAATTTGCGTCCAACGGGCGGCTCGGCCATAGTGTAGAGTTCACCGTCGCTAGTGTACACCATATATTCAGTGGCTAAACGAGCGGCGCGGTCGTAATTGTAATATTCGCCACCCTCTAAAATCGCATCTTGAGGTTTCTTGTGTTTCGCATGGTACACGCTATTTTGGGGAGCGTAGTCTACGCGTTTCCCCGCTTTGGTGGGTGACTCTAATGACTGTGGGTGTGCTACGACAAGCGCGGCTTTGACAGTACCGTCGTTGAGTTGTACGCGGTAAAATCCGCTTTCTTTTGTTTCGACGACGCGTCCAGGTTCTTCGGTGTCCACTGCTACATTGGTCACCAGGCGTTTGTCTTTGACAGCGTAACCTTCTTGCGCTGCTTTTTGGAATGCATCGGCCGCGGCATCTCCGAAGATATCTCGAAATCGGTCAGCAGAGTCATCGGCAGTGAATATTTCAACGAGCTCTGAGGGCATTGCGGCGGTTTTCACGGTTTCAGCGTGCGGTCGTATCGCGTCCAACAGTGTCTCGCGGTCAAAGTTCTCGAAGGCGTACTTGAGAATTTTTGGGCTTTTTTCCAGGGTTAGCTGAAAAGCGCGTTTCACGTTGTTGGGCGCCTCGTACAGAAATTGCACAAGTGTCGTTCCTTTTCCGACTGAAGCGTAGCTGTAGCGCCCCACTGCAGGCGGAACAACAAGATTGCGGATGTCTACGTCATTCGACAAACTCTTAGGAGCTGTAACTCCCTCACCCAGCGCGTCGTTGTTGGAACGGTCCAGTTCGTCTAACCATCCTTTTTGAAGCGGCAGGAAGATATTCTTGTCTTTGGCGTAGAGGATTTCTAATGGCTTGATCTGGTTGTTGGCCAGAATTACTGGAATGATGTAATTCGTGCCGCTGCGAACCAAAAGAAATGCGCCTATGCCAGAGCCGTCTTTCAATTCAGACTGGATGACTTTGAACGTGGCGATGTCGCCCACGAGTTCCGGAAATTTAGAGGAGAGCACATTGTGCGCCATTGTGCTGAAGCCTGCTTCAAAAGCCTGCCGAGCGTCCTCTTCCGTAGGGGGCGGCTGCATCATTGATTGGATTCTTGGAGAAATGGGCATGGCTTTTCCCCTAAATGTGTCGGCCGAGCTGGTAAACACCCACTGGCAAGCTCGAGTTGACCAGGTGGGTCAAGAACGCAGGTGCAAGCGTCTTGATAGTTTTCAACTTATCAGGTGCGTTCTTGATGGCGTCTATCGAAGCGGAAAGCTCCTCCACGAGTCCTGGGGCCGCCAGTGCAGCTGACGTCCCAGAGAGTACGTTTAGGATTTCGTTTCGAACCCCCTCGTCACCAATGAACGCACGAATGCCCAGCGCAGCCGGGATTGCAACCGTGTTATTGATGCTTGCTAAGTGATTTGCTGCCTGCAAAAGTTTTCCATAAATTCGTGAATTGCGAATGTTCTTCGCGTGTCCTAGTTCATGTGCTGCGACGGCGGGGTTGGCTACGCCCAAGGTAATTGTGTCGGATTTAGGGAAGTAGCCACCGGGAGGCCCGGGACGAACGCGTAGTTTGACGTCCCCGAGTTCAGAGTTTTCGGCAATTGTTTTTTGGATGAGTTCACGGACAGCGTCTGCAGCTTCCGGGCCGTCGTTCCAGAAACTTTGGATACCACCGACCCTGTGCGCGAGCGCTGCTGCGCCTTCTGGTGTGGCAAGCCATTTGAGCGTCGTGTCGTTGCTCATTTTGCATCACTTCGGAACCGAGACAACTTTGGGCGGCTTTTCAGCTGCCGTACCTCGACCGTGGAATGGCGCGACGTACTTGTCGTAAATCGAACGAAGTTGTTGGATGTACTCATCCTGTGCCTTTGTGGGGTCAACACCAAATGATTGCACACTTTCAGATAGTTGCGCGAGCGGCCCCTCATCAAAAATAGCGGTAGCGGGGTGGGACGCGTCTTCCGCGTTTTTCAACAGGGTCTCAATAAGAAATACCCCAGTTTGTCGGTGAACGCGTCCCATGGCCTGCCTCTATTTGTGTGCGAGTTTACGGAGACCGCCGAGGATTTCGTTCAACGCGGCTTCCTTCTTTTCGCCTTTGCCGTTGTCCTCTTTGTCCTTCTTTTCTTTCTTGTCCTTGTCGTCCTTGTCGTCCTTGTTGTCTCTGTCGCTGTCGTCGCCCTTTTCTTTCTTTTCCTGATACTCCTTGAGGGCGGCGGGAATGTCGCCAGCTTGTTTGATGCAGGCAGCGACCTTTTCGCGTTCGTCAGGACCGTGGCCCATCATGAATTGAATCGCTGCGATTTTCTGTTCGTCACTGGCGGTGTCGGGGAGTACGTGTGCGAACTTGGCGGCGACAGTTTCGAATGTCTGCAGATATTCAGCGTGTTCTGCGGACTTGGCGATTTGCTGAATGGCAGTGTTGGTTCCAGGTTGCTTTACAGGATTGCCAGCAGCGTGGGCCTGCTCGGTACCTACAGAGCTGGCTCGTATTTTCGCGGCCATGTCGGACTGACCGACACCAGTTTCGCCCTTGTTGGCGTACTGCGCAGGTCGTTCCGTATTTTCGCGTTCGCCCTCACCAGTAACGGTGGCGGCTTGCGCGGGGGTGTTCTGTTGCGACGTGTCGGCGGGGTTCAGCGTAGAACCCTTCATGGCGATCTTCCGAATGATACTGCCCAGGGACGCGCCCTTGATGGCTTCGGTTGCCGAATTGGCCTGGTCGCGGGCTTTGTAATCCTGGTCGGCCCGTTCTACTTCACTGCCGACGGCGCCTTCACCAGAAGCAGCCTGGTCGCCTACGCCAACTTCACCGACGTTGGCGTACATTTCCGGTCGTTCAGCGTTGTCCTTTTGACCTTCGCCCGTGACGGCAGCGGCGTTTTGCTGCGTATTCTTCTGGGACGGGTCGTTCGGATCGTTGATGGACCCAATCGCGCTCAACTTGTTTCGAAGATTCGCGATACGGGATGCCATTTTGTCGCCGGTAACTGCGGCGGCGGTCTCTGCGGTTTCCGCTGCTTGCTCGGCGGTTCCTTCGAGTTGATTGGACAGCTCGATTAGGTCCGCGGCGAGTTCGGCAGTCGCATCAGCGGCGACTGGTTCGACAGGCTCAACCGGCAGGTTGTCCGCCACGGCATCGACTGCCTGTGCAGCCATCTCTTCGTTTGCAAACTTCACTAAACCCAGATGGGCCAATGCGTCACAAACGCCTCGTGTGTATGCCTGTTTGAACAACATGCTTTCACTCCTTCTCGTGAGAGTTTATCTCAGTTTCGATGTCAGTAATGATAGGCTAAGTCCCCAGACTCTTCAAGGGTTTTTGCCTAATAACGACCACCCTGGCCTTTTCCGAAATTGACGCCGTGTACGTATGCCGGGATAGGGTGCGCCCCCCGGAGGTCGCTGCTCTGTCCAAATTGCGCTCCTTCGAGCACACTTTCTTTCAAATATCTATGTCCTAATCTGGCCATCCAGTCAGGATTTAATAGCGGATTTCGTGAAATAGGCTTCATCAGAAATGTCAGCCTCGGCGGTTCTTTTGCCACGGACACACTTTCGATTTTACTGTCCTGCAAGTCTTTGGCGACATCATTAGTGATACGTGTTCCCGCAGTGTAATGTGCGTAACCCTTGGCCAATATTTCCCCTTTGGCTTTTTTCACAGGCACCGTATCGACGTCTTCCGCTAATCGTTTGGCCAGCATTGTATAGTTGACGACTTCGCCGGGGTAAAATCTGTTGTGTGGGTCGTCTTCGACGCGAACATGGTTTAACTGTGTTTTGGCCAGTATTTCTAAATGTCGTTTGTCGATGTCTACACCGCGGTCATTGTATATGTCGTGAAGATGGTCTACGACGTATTTTCGGCCTGCGCCGAGGCCCTTGTGCGCCACCACTTCGTTTGGCATCGGTGTTCCGTCTGAAAGTGCGTCCCCTGCGGTGATGGTGTCGCCCTTGTGCACTGTTGTATCTAAACCAGCGGGTACGTAATGCGCTTCGTTGTCGACAAATACGTTCACGCCGCCCTGTGGCGCTTTTTCAATGCGGGTTATTTTGCCGTCCTGTTGTGCGATGGTCGCTTTGTTGATGAAGCTCTTGGGCACTTCTAAGAATTGCCGGAGCTCTTTCAAACCGCCCACTTGTTTTCCACGTTTTACTGTGGCTAGCCCGTGTTTGGCGCTGATAACAAATTGTGTGAGGGGTTCAGTCAAAGCTTGTGCAGAGCGCATCCCAACATTGGTGCCTAGTCGTTGTGGCTGTCCGTATTCGTTGAGCCCATAGCATTTTTGACAGACGCCCTCGTTCAACTCACATGTCATGGGTGAACGCACCATGATAGTTTTCATTTTCTTTCCTAATTTTGAGGCTGTCTGTGCGGTGATAAGTGTGTTCCGAGGGAGGCCACCTTGGCTGCGCGCGAGATACCTATCTACAACATTCGGGTCGTCAACACGCATAGCGACACCATTATGCGTTCCACAATCTTCTTCCAAAACGAGTTGGTCCGACATGTTGTTGACTAAAATCTTGGCAACGTCGCCTGGTTCTGTAACTGCGAGATTTGATTCAATGATGTCGTTGCGCGATTGCACATTGGCGACGAACATTTCGCTGGGGCGCAGACCTTCGCTGTGACTGTGGTGGATGAGCCACGGGGACATGGAGCCGCCAGGACCACGGGCGTGTACGGCGGCGTTGATTGTCCGCATTAGCTGTGGCGGTTTTCCTTTAGCGCCTGCGCGTATGAGGAGCCCTTGCGATCCTGGGTGGAGTTTGGCTTGGTCGAGCAATTTCGCCTGTACATTACTGATAATTTCGACCCTCTTTTTTGGGTCTCGTGTTTGCTTGATGCGTTGCAGCGCGGTCTTCAATACAGGATCACGCCGTCGGTAATCCGGCGTAATATCTTCTAGGCTGATGGTAGCGCCTTCTGCCGTGGCAATCTCGTGTCCCAATGCGCGTAGTCGGTTGATGCGGTCTGCTGCGCCGTCTGGATGCGCGCGCACCATTTTATACAGGCGCTTGTACAGTTCTTTTTTCGGAAGGGTGTCGCCTTTTTTGACACGGAATTCGCTTGGGAGGTGTTCGTTGACGAGGAGTTGGCCGAAAGTTTGCGTCATACTGAAGTGTCCGTGGGACCGCGTACGTCGAGCCCCCAGCTTTGTGCTGGTGTGAAAGAAGACTGCCCGCGATCAAAAAAGAAACCCAGTTCGCTTTCAGGTTGGCTGACAGCTTCGGTTTGGTGCGTTGGCTCTTCATCGGGAATTTCGCGGAGAGCGGCTGCTAGTGCTTCAGCTGGAATGGTGGGGTCGCCCTCCGGCATTGATGCATCAGGCGACAGGTCTTCCGCGCCAGTCTTCAGAAGACCCAAGTCGCCTAAGGCTAAGACAACACCTATTTGATATGCGTTTTTCACCAATGGCTTACGACTCCGTCGGTTTCATGAAATGTTTGAACAGTAACGACCAGAAGCCCATTGCGATACCACTGGTTGCGAAAGCGTCAATGAGTACCTTCCACCATACTACGCCGAGACTGAGTCCGACAGCACCAGTGGCGACCATACCTGCGCCGAGGGTTACCCAGGGTAGCGCATTCTTTGGAATCAATTTCCAAATGAATTTACGTAGCGCCCAAACAAAAAACATCAGTAGTAGCCCCACAAAGGGTCCCCAGCGACCTTGTTTGGCCAGTTCTATAAGCTGGTTCACCGCGGCTTCGGGGTTGTTGGTGATACTCTCTGTACTTCCGTCAATGAGCTTCTCGGCGTCTTTCACCGGGTCAGCGGTGGCGGCCGCGGGTGCGGCTACGTCGGTAGCTTTCGCTACGGCCGGTTTGGCTACAGCCGGTTTGGCTACAGCCGGTTTGGCTACAACGGTAGCAACAGCCGCAGCCGGTTTCGTTGGTGTGTCAGCGAGCGCGACGTGGCTGAACAACAGCATGAGAGAAAGCAGTGACAGTGTGACTTTTTTCATGGGGAATCTCCTATTGGTGACGTGCGTACGACCGCGAAGGCATTGATCCACCGGTGTACGACCTCCCGGGGATGGCACCAGGCGTACGTTGTCCTTGGAAAGTGATTCGTTGCGACGGCTGTGACCCGTATGTTGCCATTCGCGGGTCTGTGGGACGACTTCGAGGCATACGTGGTTTCAGCGCGGCTCTGCCCATCCCGCTACGTAACCCTTGTGCGAGACCTCTGCCGCCAAGTCCCACGGCGAGCAGACTCCCTGCGATAGTGCCCCAGGGGACACCACTTTCGTTGGCAGTTTTTTCGAGCAGTCCCGCGTCTTCGAGGGCTAAGAGGACTCCAATTTCATAAGCTGTTTTTTCCATGGTTTCCGCCATCTCCGGGGAATCTGCTTGTTTAGTTGCGCAGGGTATGTTCCGTGCGAACATCTCTGCCGCCCGGTCTTCTACACCAAATGTGTTCAACGGTCGACCGAGCAATGTACGTTGATATTGATTCGTTCCTAGGTGGCGTACCTGGAGGGCTTTTACCAAGGCGGCTGATGGTGTCATACGCCCGGGACCTGCTCGCTCAACAGCACGAAGTTCGTTTAGAAGTTGATCGTAGTTCGCTTCCATGTGCGAAATCCTAGTACACAATGGTTGTTTTTTCAATTATTTCTGATAATTCCCCAGTTTGTCCCCTGCGTGCGGAAGAGTGTAAATTTCTCACCGTCGAGACGTTCAAATTGTAGCTTGTTGTCGCTGCTCTTTAGAACGCGTACTTTTTCCTTGATCTTTTGTTCTACTTTTCCTGCGCCGTAGGTTCCTGCCGGAATGTCGCCTTCAAAGGTCAGCGCATAATTTGCGGTATGCGTCGGTTGTTGTATCGCCAGGAGCATCCTGTCTTTCTTCCCCGGAAGACGGCCTTTGGGTACCGCGAATGAGTGCGCCATCTCGGTCTTTGGGTCAACAAGACGGAGGTCCCAGTGTTTGCCCGCCCGTTTTGCGTCGTGTACCTGGACTACCATCGTCCAATCACGTGGGCTGCGCAAATGTGGGAGTGTTTCAACTTTTCGGGATTGCGGGATACCTGGGGAGGACTCCGCAGAGGCGCGTTTCACAGCCCGACGTACAATGGCGCCAAGAATCTTGTCAACGGTGAAATCTTCTTTTTGGATATCTGGGAGGTCTTCAATTTTCACAGGAGCGCTGACCAGTCCAGTGGCCGCGTTCAAACTGTAAGGCGCGCGGACCGACCCCCTTCTCTTGAGCGGCGACGTGTCCAGGCGAATCTGGTCAGCGTCTGCTACACCGAATGTGACATCCGGCCGTGCGGCGATACCCTGCAGAATTTCCTGTGTCATGCTGCGCGCTTTATCGACGTCCATGTCTTTGCGTGTAAAACCTTTGACGTAGAAACCGCGCCCGCCACTGAACTGCACTTCGACGTTCTTGATGTCGGGGTGGTTGGCCATTGTTTTCGCCACTGTTTCAGTGATGCCTTTGGCTTTCTTCCAGGGTACTTTGGACTGTGGGTCGATGTCTGCAAGGACGAAGTCAACGCGGGGACCGAAGGTTGGATGCACTTCGGACATGCGTGTGTTGTTCCACTTGTCGTAATTTTTTAGAAGTTCGATGAACCGGCCGTGACCGTCTTTGCGACGCAGTATCATGTTCTGCGGGTCGAAGCTCTGACGGATGATTGTTTCAGTTTTACCAACAGCGTCGAGGATGCGTTTCTTGACGGCTTTGTTGCCGTAATAATCGAACAGGTCCTGCTTGGTCATTTTAGCGTGCGGCGCGAAGATGACGGGGTCTTCCCAGCGAGCGGGGTCTTTGGTAGCTTCTTTTTTTATCCACAGCTCAGACCGGCCTTTGAATGTACTGCGTTTTTTTTCAAACCCCAATCTACGGTATAGATTTTTTGCCACATCGTTTTCGGCGTAAACATGCAGTCTGGTAGGTTCGACACTGAACGCAGACAGAAGTTTTGTTGCAACGCCTTGACGTCGGGCTTTGGGCTCCACCCAGAGATTGCGTACTGTTCTGGTTTTTGGGTTGATGGTTGCGAAACCGAGTAAGGTGTTCTTGGGGCCAGTAGCGATTCGATACTCGTATTGTTTTTTACGGAGATCAACGTCAGGTTGCAGTTCCCAGCGTTTTTCGTCTTGCGTTGTCATCGGTCGCACGGTAATACGTTTCGCGGCAGCGACCTTCTTCACCAGCGCTGGTTGCATGTCTTCCCACGACTCGAAGTGTCGCACGCGAACGTGTTTCTTCCCCGCTTTGACTGCTTTGGCTAAGCGGTGTAGGCCATCTGCGACACCCCAATTCGGTGTCAGGATGATGGGGCGGCGCAGGTCCGCTTTGCGGATGCGGGCCATGTGCCCGTGCGTGTCGTCTTTCGATTTGAGTATTTCACGCGGAGATCGTTTGCCCGTCCACGAGCGTACCCCCATAAAGTGGCGGACCTCCGGGGAATCGATGGGAAGCTTGGTGCTGGGAATCTTATCAGCTAGCTCCCACAGCTTGTAAACGTCATACGTCTTATCGCGACGGCGAAAGGTGTGTTCAGTCACCATTTTGCTATTCGCAACCTTCGTCAACGCACTAAGAAGCTGTTCGAGACTAGCTTTCATGGCAAACCTCTTTCTGCGTTACTCTGCGGAATGCGCTACGGCTTGTACGAGACCGGCTCCTGCCGCGCCACCCAGCAAAGCGCCTAACACGCGAATCCACGGATTTTTGGCTGTCTCAGTAAGTGCGGCACCGATGGACAAACCCGTGCCAGCAGCGCCACCGGTTGCGAGCCACTGCATAGTCTTCGCGCGGTTTCCGTCTGTTATGGCGCTACCAGCTGCCCCCAACATTGCACCCGCCAGGCCAGGTCCGCGGCCAGCGTACGCTGCTGACGCTCCGGCTGTTTTTAGGAGTCCCACGTCAGCCAACGCGAGTTGCACTCCAATTTCGTACGCATTCATTTTTTTATCTCCACAGGCGTCCCCAGTGTAATCTCTCCGCGATGATACGCGGCTATCGCATCTTCTTTAGATTTGAAAGTCTGTTTCCTCCCTGTAGGTTTCGCGGCACTCGCTTGATACAGCCCCAACACAGCTTCCTGGTCCGGCGCGACTAGAAGCTGTTCGCGCCATTGGTCACCTAATAGCATTTTCGAAAGTGTAAGGTCTTTCGCTTCAGAAACTGCGGGGTCAGAAACGGGCACGTGCATCTGCACGGCGTCACCATCGAAATCACCCGCCATAACAGGTGCTAGCAGTTCGTGAATACGGATGGACTTGCCGGGAACGGGCCGTGGATAAGCCGCTAAAACGTTGTAGCGGCGAAGCGACGGTGCTCTGTTTACAATGATAGGCCGTTCACGCAGTTCTTCAGTCATCGCTTGATGCGCGACAGGGTGCCTGTCTTTCACCATCTGGCGTGCGTCGAGTGCTTTATACCCGCGTTTGGTAATCAAGCGCTTGAGAATAAATGGTGAATACGACTCCCAAGCCATCTCTTCAGGGATGCCTATTTCATCAATTCCCATTGTCGTGTCGGGTACGATAGTTCCGCGGGCACTGACGTCTTGCGTTTTGCGTACGAGCTTCGAATGAAAGAAACCTGTCTTCGGTTGACGGCCTGCGATGCGCGCGATGAAACCCTGCACTCCGCGTTGCTGTACCTGCGGGCTCACGGGGTCGCGCAAGCCGTAAAGTGCCGCGGTGGAGTCGTACAAGTGCTGTCTTGCTTCGGATTGCACTTCGGGTGGTAATTTCTTTGATTTACGAAGTAAATCGTTCGCCAACATAACGTCTCGGTATAACCAGTTTGCGTCGGACACCTGCAAGTCGCCAGTTTTCCCGGGTACGATGGGACGGTACTGCGGGGGAACGACAGGTACTTTGGAAATCACATACGCCTTGTCAGGAGACAGCTTCGCTTTTTTCAAAGACCTGATGTACTTCAATTCTTTGATAGCGTTGTCGCGTACTGTTCCTTTGGTCTTTTTTAATCTCGCGAGGATATCTTTTTCCCGTTTTTGCGTGTCAATACCGCGCAATCGTTTGCGGATGCCTCTGCCGCCTTCGCTGCGTAACGTATTTTTGAACTCTTTTTGCGTCATACCTAACAGTGTTCTAGCAGGTCGTTCAAAAGTTGGATTGACAATGGGTTCCTCTAAATTGATATGCGCCCACTTGCGTCCCGAAGTTCCGCCCGTAGTTGCGGGGTCAAATAGGCCGCCCTGTTCTGGGCGTAAATCTTTGGCGCGCACGAATAACGGATTCTTCACTGGTCCTGCGGAAATAGACTTCACTTCGTCGTCTGTCAAAGGACCCAAAGTCACTTGATTGTCGCGCTTGTCCATTTTCACACCAGCACCGGATAGCATCGAACCAAACTTGTCGTATGCGAAAGACGTTTTTACCGGCGGTAGTGGCAGACCTAGTTGTATAGCTCTCCAGAATTCGTCGTTTCGCTGGCCCTTCAACGATGTTGCGTCGCGCAGAATATTACGAGCGTCGTGTGCGATGAGCGCGTTGACTTCCATCCGGCCCAAGCCCTTGGCGCCGGTAGCACCTCCGCGAGAAGGCTGCAAATTACTGTCGTAGTCTTCGACACCCCGAGCAGCGAAGTTTGTTTCGGTGGATTTGAACAGCTTGTAAGTGTACTGCGGACCAACTAGAACGTCCTTGATTTTCTTCCCTGTCGCAGGGTCAGTGACCGTTTCGACGTCTTTCAGATTATGCTTTTTGAGCTGCTGTTTGACCCACTTGACGTTGTTGCGCCCTGAGAAACTGTCGACCAGTACTGGTTTCCCTGTTTTCTCCGCCACCTTTGCAAGTGCCGTTTCCAGAACTTGCGACGGGTTGATGCGCGACACGACACTAGCTGAAGAAACAATGAGGTCAATGGGGCGCCCCTTCGCGTCTTGTATCATCTGGTCGTCGGGGATGATTTTGGAAACAACACCCTTGTTTCCGAAACGCCCACTTAATTTATCACCCACTTGCAACGGCTCTTCTGTTTTCACAGTTAGACGTATCTTGTTGCCAACACGTGAAACGTCTATCACTTTACCAGGATTGCTGTGTTCCCAGGTGAGGCCTGCATCGCGGTACGGCTTCACAAGCGACTTATGCAATTTTCCCAGCATCGCTGATTCAGGGGATACAGTAGACTTGCGCACCGCGGCAATCAATAAATCACCTGGATTTATGATAGTCCCTGGTTTGATAAGACCTTCTTTGTCGAGTTGCTCGTACATCTCTTTGGTGTACTGACTACCAAAATATGTTTTGTGTACGTTACGACCAACTGACGCGTCAGGGTCAACGTCGAGGCCTTCGCGGTACATGTGTCGCGAAGTCAACTTATTGGCAGCGCCTTCGGAAACTACAACAGCGTCATTGCTATTTAGTCCATGAACGGGCATGTACGCTGTACGTAAATTTTTCCCGAGAGCCAGAACACCGTCTTTTGTAAAAATGGAATCTGCAAGAAGCTCGCCCGCCTTTACTTCATCGCCCTGCTTTACTTGTACGTCGTGGTGCAGGTACGTCTTCGACGCGAGGGGGAAGTTCTCTTCGTAACGGATACGTACTGAGTCGGTGGTTGCAATTTTCTCTTTTGGGCGGATGTAAATATATCCGTTTTTTATTGCACTGACTCTGCCTGACACAGGTGCGCGTACGGCTATCATGTCACCGACAACCGACTCCATCGACTCGTCACCTAAATGCGATTGGACTTGGACCATCGGCGCTTCCGGATTATTGAGTGGTAGCGCCTGCGTGTTCATCTTGGAACCCATGGTCGCACGAAGGCCGTCTGTACTTTCAATAAACGGGATAAGGTTGGTAGAGGGGCTGTACATCGCCTGCGCGCTGGGTACCTGAAAATCAACCTGCGATGCAGGAACAGACTCTACCTGATACTTTTTGAATGCGTCGACACGCCCCTTCAGTTTTTGTTTAGGAAAAGCTACTGTTTTATCGGCGAACACGTCTACTGGAACTGCACGAACACGTCCGTCTTTTCCACGTAACTGTGTGTAGACGTTTCCGTCGTCATCGCGAAGTGCGAAAATAGTTGTACGTAAGTCGATGCCTGCGCGGGATGATTCGGGGGTACGTACGGGGTCTAACACGCCCATGTGTGTTGCGTGGAGATTGCGTGCCTCGCGTGGGATAGCGCGCTCGTCTTCAATACCGCCTTCTCCGAGTGACGTCACCCGCACTGCTTGGTCCAAAATCTCAACTGGATTGATTTGGTCGGGATTGTTGGCCAGCGCAGATGTCGATAAAAACTGATGCACCGTTTTGGAGAAAGGTGAGCGCTGCAATACACGGTCCAGCTCAGGACTTGTACCCGCCCTGTCTAACCGGTCAACGAGTTTCCGTTTTACATTGCGCGCCTCTAATTTTACACGTTCACCCAGGAAGTCGTTGACGCCCAGCATACGCTTGAATTCCAGGCTATCGCGCTCGTCGAATTCTACGTCTTCTTGGTGTGCCCTGAGTAGCTTATTCGAAGCTGCCAATAACGCTTTGGGCGTTACGCGCTCAAACTTTTTGTTCAGCGTCTTCAGCGTTATTTTTGGGTCTAATTGTGTGTCCTGATAGGCTTCTTTGATGGCGCTTACACGGTCAGCTAAGTTTTCTGCCTTGCGTTGATACGGCCGAATAATCCGGTTGTAGAGTTTTTCCACGTGCTTATTGTCGTCGCTACCCGCGGACGTCCGGTTGAGTTTGATTAGGTCGCGGTTCCAGTTTTTGGAAATTTCTTTGTCCGAAACACCGAGCTGACGCAACACAGGGTAAAGCGGGATTTTCGTGGTACCGTATTCAATATTGAAAACACCTTTGTTTGGGTCCATGCTCAGCCGAAAATTGTCACCCTTGCCTAAATTGAATTGTGCCTCGAGATCTTCATTTCTACGTTTGCGTGTGTATATCCCTGGTTTCATTCGCAACTGGTGGCTCACCGTATATGAATTGCCGCCAATAACGAAAGTGTGGTGTGGCGTAAAATAAGGTAACTGAAGCAGATTGAAATTGGGAACCTTCTGAACGACCTTACCTTTCGTGTCCTTGAGTAACAGTGTCCCGCGTATTGGCTCTGAAAGAGTACGCGCCTGGAGTAGCGCCTTCTTGTGGTCGTCCGTACTGTAATCAGCTTCGTGTACTTTCACGTCTTTGACGTCTACGGTAAAGCGCCGCCCGTGAACGGGGAAAACGTCACGAATACTATCTACAACACTGTTTCGGATTTGTTCTCTTCTTACGGAGGCGTCGGCAAGTATTGGATTTAGTTTCATGGTCCCGAAATTATAGGTCACTTGTGGTATAAGTAGGTAGTGAAATCGGTTAGCTTTTCTGGCTAAACCGTCCCACACAGAATCCGCGCATTTTCTTCTTAGTATCGGAAAATTGCGCGACTTTCAACCCTAGCCTGTGAAAAGGAGGTGACATGGGGGCCAACGGAGGTGGAAAATTCGAATTGGAGCTTCTCAGGGAGGTGCAGCGCAAGATAAAAAAGCGCCAGTGCTTCCCCGAGGAGTGCCGCGAGGCGGAGCTCGCGACACTCGCGCGAACGGACATGGCGGAAATACGGGGCATGTCCCGTTCACAAGTGCTCGTCAAACTAGACGAGCGCAGTCGGCACGAGGGACTCGCGTGTCGCATCAAGAAGCGCGGCTGTGTGGAGCCGTGGCAGAAGGGACTTTGTCGCCGTTACGGCGCTAAAGTCTTCCATTTCATCCCGTTTGCAGACACCGGTAAGCTTGACCGCTTCAAACGGGAAGCAGTACAGGCGCGGAAAGGACCTGAATTCACACCGTATTTCGAGAAGTACCTCGAAGAACGGATAGGCCTTGTCCTCGTCATCGGCGAATACGACATCTTGAACGAATTCGAATGGGCCCTGGAACAAACAGGGGCCCAAGTCCAACGAACCGAGCAACAGCTCGGTAGGTTGCGTGCCGATATGAAGAAGTTGGGCAACGCCTACCGGCGATTGCTCACTTCACGTAGTGGAGGTGCACGTGATCGTTAAACGTATCCCGCCCAAACGATAGGGCGGAAAAGACAGCCGGAGTAGAGGTGACTCCGGAGAGGTGACCGACCAGACATAAGAAATGGGGCGCGGTCATTACGACCGGGCCCCATTTCTCTATTCATCAGGACTCTATTTAGGTTCTTTGTTTTTGTCTACAGGGCGGATAAGCGGTTCGTTAGGGATAAGGTATTTGACAAAAACGATAACACGTCCGCTTTGGAGTATCTGTTTCTCTTCGTACCCGAGAAGCCACCCGTCCTGCAGAACGTGGTTCATTATTTCCTCGAGTTCTTCACGTTTCTCTTCGTCTGCGATGTCGAAGACACGGTAATTTGACTTGAATTTCTTGGCTTTCAGGAGCTGATTGGTAACTTTCTCCTGTGCTTCTTCTTTTGAAATGTCTACCAACTCATCCGGCCGCGGGTGTAAAGGCGGCATATCCGTGTTTTTCGCGGGACCCTTATTTAGCTCCGCCATAATCTGCGGAAAGTCCTTTTCTTCGTGCGTATCGTTCATGCGCGTTCCTTACATTGGTTGGGGAGCCATCTGGTCGCCCTGTTGCTGGCGCATCTGCTCTTGTGCAAGCTCCAGGCGCTTGGTCACCACTGAGTACATAACAAAGTCTTCGTTGGCGAGTTGCTCCAGCATACCGCGACGTTGCGCGTGGTCTAAATTGAGCAGCTGTCCGTAAACCAGTTCGTCCGCAGACGCGATGATGGCTTGTTGGTCGTACTGCATGCTCTGGCCCGCAAGAGCCGCTGACTGCGCTCCTTGTGCGAGGCTCTGTTGCTTCTCCTGTATCTTTCTGTTGAGCGTGTCTTCAAAATCCATTTCATCGAGCGTCTCTTGCATGCGCAACTCACGTTGTTTCTTCAAGTCCATGTTGTGCATCTCTGCCAGACTTGTTAGTGACGCCAGCTGTCCGCCGGTCTCTGCGTTTGCGGCCGTGAGTGCCATTTTTTGCTGCACGTCATCAATAAGCTTGAATTCCTCCATGCCGATTTCGATGTTTTCCCAACCCATGTAACGCCCACACTTATCTGCTATCCACTGAGCTGCGTCCACCAGTTGGGTAACGTAACCATGAAGTTGGTTCTCCAACATACGCAACGTTACGGGCGACCCGCTGGCTGTGAGACCGCCGTATAGAAATTCGCGCGGGATGCCCATTCCAACGATAATGCTTTCTTCGGCTTCTTTGATTTCGCCGGTTACCATGAGTGCGCGGCCCTGTCCACCAACGTTAGTCACACCAACGGGTATTGGCGCAAACATCAAGTGCAGCGGGTCCTGACGCCACGCTTTGTAATTCATCTTTGTTTCACTGACCCAATTGCTCAGCGAAATAGTGACAGTGGGATCAGCGGACTGAGTACTTTGCTGCGGATGCAGAACGCGGAACGGAACAATGTGCTCCAGAGCAATAGCCTCGTTCGACTTGCGTAACACAGCGACATAAAAAAACTGTTTTACCACGGACGTCAGTTGCGGGTAACCCCAGTCAACGTCAATACCCGCAGGCGCTTCTTTCTTCATGTGAAAAATCTGGTCCGGTGCAAATTTGAATGTTTTGCGCGCAGCAATAGTTTCCAGAAAAGCATACGGCATCGTATCCAGGATGTGCCGGTCACCTTTTCGTACGCGGCTTACAATAGTCTCCGGAACGTTGTAGTAATAATCACTTTCGCCTGTGATGGGATTGCCAATGATATCTATCGCTTTCGGGTCCCACCGGATGATGTTGATTCCTTTGGCGTACCTGATGTTCTGGTCATCGACTTTGCCTGATACAAGATGCTTGCAGTGTCCGCATTTGTAATTGAACTTGAGGCCTTTGAGTTTGAATTTGTAATCGACGAATCGGATATTCTCTTTGTGGCCACAGTCGGGACATTTGAGAAAACGCCTGAACGGAAAGTAGATAGAAATAAAAGCATTTCCGTATAATTGGAAATCGATACCCGACGTGATAAGCCGACCCTTCATTTTCAATGTTTTTTCGAACAATCGTTTGTATTTTTGCCGCAGTGCGCCGTTATCCGTGTTGTACTTGAATTGTGTAATCGGATAAATAGCGAATTTATTGAACGCCGCAAAAATCTGTGGTGAATTGAAATACAGATATTCGCACAGCGTAAAAAGATTCTTCAGTTTACGAGGGACGAATGTGGTTAAGAAGTCGAAAAGCGGATTCGGGTGTTGGATGCCTCGACTAATAAGGTCTGTCGAGGAGTCAATATCAAAACTGTTCGACATGATGACTCCTTGTGGTTCGTTCGAAAATAGTAGTCGTTATCGCAAGCGGGGTCAACCAAAAATGCTTGCACTGCTGCGGTTTACCGCGTAAACGAAAATTGGAGGTCGGATGCCCATCAAAGACAAAGTGCGCTGCAATCTTACGTTTCTGAACGGAACACCAGTATTCGTGTTACCGCAGATAGGCAAGGAGGGAACACGTATTTTTGGAGCGACTCTCATGGAACACGACGGTCTGTGGCTTTTCCCCGCGTATTACCCGTACATCGAAGATGTCCTTAATGATTTCAGTATTGTTCTTCCAAATTTGGAATTTTCAGAGAAAGCTGCTGCGCACATTGAATCACTGAAGGACGCACCTTCGCGCCTGGAGAATCGACAGTTACCTGACGACATGTTCATCACGAAACCGTTCGACCACCAGCGAGAGGGCACTAAGTATATGCTTGAACTTTTTCGTTGCGCGTTGTTTTTCGACTGCGGTCTCGGGAAAACCAAGATTGTCATCGACGCGTTGCGGCAGCTAAACGCGAAAGCGCTCGTTCTATCACCTGTAGTTGGTATCCGTAATTGGTGCCGCGAGATTGAGATGCATTCAGGCGGTCAGATGACAGCGGTACCACTTTTAGGGGAATCTGAACGAGCACGTGAGGCGCGTTTGAGCGCAGACCGACAAATTCGTAAATTGCGCAAACAGCTCAAAGAAAATCCAGAGAACATTTCGATAGTGCAAGATATCGCTGATCTGAAAACAAAGACTACACAGAAGGCCGCCAAGCTCGCAGACATCGAAGACGCACAATCCGCGGATGCGCTTATTGTCAGTTACGACACGGCCAAGCTTTACCAAGAGGCCATCTTCACTAAGTTTGATTACTCTGTTGTGGTGGCCGACGAGAGTCACTACTTGCGCGGTGCTCGGTCGCAGCGTACTAAAGCCGCAATCGCACTCGCGTCTAAGGCATCGCGTCGAGTTTTACTGAGCGGTACTCCGACACTCGGGAATCCGTTGCATCTTTTCGGTCAGTTGAATTTCCTGGCGCCGTACATTCCCGCGGTGAATTACTACACGTTTCAAAAGCATTATCTGATTCGCGGAACTAAGCGGCATAATCGCCGAATGGTTTTCGGTTATAAAAATCTCGACATGCTCAACGAGAAAGTACAGCGTATTGCGCTGCGTAGAACCAAAGAAGCGTGTCTGGACCTTCCAGCGAGAACCATTATCGACGTGGACTTTGAAATTACAGCCGAGCAGAAGAAGTTCTACAACGATCTTGTCAAGTGCGCGTGTATCGATTTGGGAGACGGTAAGCTGTACGAGGCGGACCACGCCGCAGTCGTATTGCAAAAGTTAATGCAGATTGTTAGCGGTTTTTTAATTGTACCGCCGGAACAGATATGCGACGGCTGCAAGCACGTGCAACGTTGCGTGGACGACAGTGTCAAGCCGTACACACACGACTGTTTGGTGCATGAAGGACCCGCACCGAAAAAAATAGCGCGCATGAAAAAGAACGGCAAGCTAACCGCATTCGCAGAATTGTTAGAGTCCATACTGGTTGAAGACCGAAACAAGGTTATCGTGTGGTGTTACTTCAGGGAAGAACTGAACATTGTCGAAGAACACCTTGCAAGTAACGACATCAAGTACGTCCGTGTAGACGGGAGTAACAGTCGCCACGTCCAGAAACTTGCTGATCAGTTCAACACCGACCCAGAAGTCCGTGTATACCTCGCGCAGGTCGGCACTGGTGTGGCCATCACATTAAATGCCGCAGCGTATACTATTTACTACGGGTTGACCTACAAGCTCGATGAATACCTCCAGTCGGTGGACCGCAATTATCGTATCGGTCAGACAGTGCCCGTCTTTGTTTATCGACTCGTTGACAAACACAGTGTGTTGGCATTTGTAGTGAAAGCGTTGGAGATGAAGGAGGATCTCGCTGAAACACTGACCAAGCGTATTGACTGCCTGCTGTGCGCGCTCAACGTACAGTGCCTTGCTGAAAAGGTAGAACCTTTCAGCAAGGGATGTTTGTACCAGTCAAAAATGAAACGAGTTATCACGCGCCCCGGCGCACTCTAAGGGAACCCATGAAACTAAAAATTACTGTAGACGGCGCTTGTGCGAGACGTCGTATGTTTTCAGGCGCCATTATCCGCAACGAGGAAACCGATGAAGTATTGTGCCTGGAGCATAGGTCTCTTGGTTTTGGAACCAATAACCAGGCTGAGTATCTGGCTATTATTTTAGCCTGCCGTACGGTAGACGCGCTTTACAGAAATTGTGAAGAGGTGAGTATTTTCACGGATAGCCAACTTGTTTTCAATCAGCTGCGTGGCGCGTATATGGTCAAAAACAAAAAGTTGAAAGACTTGCATCGACGTGCACTCAATTGGATGCAACGCCGGATAGCAGTACCTGTGCATCTTAGCTGGCATTCACGGGAAGACGGTGACGGTCCCGTCGCCGACAAATTAGCATCCCACAAGTATAAGGAGGTTATGGATGAAAGTGACCATCGAGTGGTCAAAAGAGGAGTTGGAAACTATGATACGCGAAAAGCTCGAGATAGCGGGGTTCGAGCCAGCCGACGACGAAGCGATACAGTGGAAAACAAGACCAGCTCTACACATTGTCATCCAGGCGAATCCTTGCGCTACCGTGGGGAACCCCGCGGAACCAGTTCACACCCACAACGCGCCACGGCTCATTGACGGTTTTCATGGCGACGGCAAGTTACCTGCGCATATGTTTCCCGAGGGTGCAGCGTTAGACGAACTCACAGCGGCTGCCGCAGCGGAAGACCCTCTTGCACGGGTTGCGTCGTTACGTCCGATGCATCCTGGGGAAAGCAATGGTGACCCGCGTGACAACGACGATAAATAAACGGACGGTTATTTTAACAAAACGTCTGAAAGGTACACTGAAACAGGAATTGCGCAAGCTTCAAGCTGCGAACCGATTACCTGTATGCAAATTGTCACTGCCAACGGGGTATCTCTCTGTGTCGCAGGTGCTGACGTACATGCGTTGTCCAATGCAGTATTACTGGCGTTACGTCAAGGGCATCACCAATCCGCCAATGGCGAAAATGACTGAAGGTCGCGCGATGCACAAGGCCTTAGAAGTGGGTCACAAAGAACAGAGACGTATAGACAAATCGCCACCTTTGGACGTATTTCTGGACGCATACCGCGACGCGTGGACAGAAATGAAAAGAGAAATCGAAGATTGGGGAGACGAAGACGAGAACGGCATCATGCACAGAGACAGATGTTTGCTCTCGGAGTATCGAGAAGTACTGGTCCCCAAAATGAACCCTGAGCAAATTGAATCTCGTTTTTGGTCGCCTTTCGGGAAAGCTGACATTCCGGTAGTTGGTTTCGTAGACCTTATCGATTACGACAAGGAAAAAAACGAACACTGGATAATCGACCATAAAATAGTCGCTAAGACTAAATCGCAAAAAGAAGTGGATAGCGATTTGCAGCTTACAGTGTACTCGCACGCACACGCTACTCCGGGTGTGCAATTTACTTCGTTTGTGAAAACCAAAAAACCAAAAATCAGTGCAGTGCAGTCAACACGGACGCAACGGGACGGCTTGTGGGCCGAGAAAGTTTTTGCAGAGGTGGCTAACGGTATTTCGGCAGGTTACTTTCCGCCCTGTGACCCGTCTAGTTGGTCTTGCACTAAAAAATGGTGCGGCTACGCGTTTCGCTGCCGATTCGAAGGACAAAGCCAATGACGACAATCCCTATTTTAGAAAGCAGTTACGCATTACAGAAGATGAAAGTGTTGTACGATGAAATTCGGTCAGACGAAGTACGCGTAGCAACAAGAAGCTGGGGGTATATCAGCGCGAATACGCGGCTTCGTGTCGCT
>Ga0164311_10000116_pt1 | contig 28968 bp, 44 predicted proteins | sample GuaBasSedimGuay2_FD_121796 | JGI IMG/M metagenome (GOLD analysis project Ga0164311, IMG submission 121796) | Subseafloor sediment microbial communities from Guaymas Basin, Gulf of California, Mexico - Guay2, Core 4569-9, 9-12 cm | ecosystem: Environmental > Aquatic > Marine > Hydrothermal vents... | reverse complement strand
GCTTCTCCTCTGCTCTAGTTCTCTTACTGTTATCTTCTGCCTTGTGACCTCGCTTAGGGCAGCCATGTTTACACTCTTCTGCCTCTTCTGCCTCCTGCTCTCCTGGTTCCATCATGTGGTATTGGTGTCACATCCTCTATTCTCCTTATCTTGAGGCCAGCTCTAGCTAAGGCTCTTACAGCACCCTGAGCTCCTGGACCAGGTATTCTCGGGCCGTTTCCTCCAGGAGCCCTTATTTTTATGTCTATTACTGTGATTCCAGCCTGCTTTAGGTCCCTTGCTACGGCATGTGCTGCCTTGAGAGCTGCGTAAGCTGACCCTTCCTCTCTATCTGCCTTCACGAACATGCCGCCAGAGTATCTTGCTATAGTCTCTCCACCGAGGGGGTCTGTTGCATGGATTATTGTGTCATTGAATGACGAGTATATGTGTACTACAGCTACCTTCTCAGCTGTTTTACTTGACATTTACATCACCCTCCCTTGCTCCTGAGCTCAACCTTGTCTTCTTCATCTACTGATACAAGGTAGCTTGGTGTCTTAATAACTCTACCATTGATTGTTACATGCCGGTGAACTATGAGCTGCCTAGCATGCCATATCGACTTTGCAAGGCCTTTCCTGTATACTATAGTCTGGAGCCTCCTGTCTAGGACATTTGAGACGGTTAAGCCTAGTATGTCGTCTAGTGTTGAGCCAGGTGATAGTATCCCGAGCTTTGTTAGCTTCGACAGCACTTGAGACTGTAAGGGCTCTCTCTGATCCTCCGGTAGGGCTTGAAGCTGCATTGCTATCCTACGGTATTTTCGGACTATAGCAGCAGCTCTCCATATTTCTCTCTTATTCCTTAGCCCGTATTTTGCTACGAGCTCAAGCTCCCTTTCAAGCCTCTCTTTGTCCCATGGGTGTCTTGGCGTTATGTACTTTTTTCTCTGCTTCTTTGGATCTCCCAAACAGCATCACCTACTTCTTCTTTTTGCTATAGCCGACAGTGCGGCCTTTTCTCCCTGTTGTCCTTGTCCTTTGTCCTCTGACTTTGAGGCCAAGTATATGCCTTACTCCTCTCCAACATCTCATCTTCTTTAAGCGGTCTATGTCCATTTTCTCGACAAGCTTGACCTTAGGGCCGACTATGTGCTTGTCTTCCCCAGTTACTGGGTCTCTCCTCCTGTTATATAGCCAGGGAGGTATTCCGTACTTATCTGGACTCTTTAATACATCCTCTATCTTCTTTATCTCCTCACTGGATAGGAAGCCTAGCGGCTTTAGTGGGTCTAGTCCTAGCACACGGACAACCGCATTGGAGAAGCTGTAGCTTACTCCAGGTAGCTTTGTTAGCGCAAATAGGATTGCTTTATGCCCTTCTAGGTCTGTGTCAAACATCCTGACTATGTGCCTGAACTTCTCTCCACCTTCCGCCATGCACAACCCTCAGCAGCTACGCCGGGGGTGGGATTCGAACCCACGCGGCCACGAGAGCCACGGGCTGGCTTTCACTGGACTCCAGGCCCGCCCCCTTCCTGGCTAGGGCACCCCGGCTCCTATTAGCTCACCATGCCCTGGGGTATATATCCCTATCCATTAGAACTCTAATTGTCTTAGCTGCCCTGCCATATTCCCTCTCTAGGATTTCCTCTGTAGAGAGAGAGGCGACAGCTAGTGCAACGGCTTCTCCCTTTAATGTCATTATTGTGACAAGATCTCCTCTCTTAATCCCCTTAGTGAGCTTGCATATCCCTGGCACCCCTAGATCAGCTCCATAGCATACTGCGTTGACAGCTGTGTCCTTCACGTACATCCTAGGTAAGTGGGATAAGGCTTCCTCCATGGGTATTACAGCTCTCCGTAAGTGTGTGTCGTCGCTGCTCTCTCTCCACTTCTTCACAGCGTACTCCAGGTAGTGCAAGGTTGTGAGCCCCTTCTCCTCAGTTAAGGGGCCGACCTGGGTTCTTCTGAGCTCTACCATGTGCGCCCCGGTTCCCATGGCTTCTCCGATGTCGTGTACCAGCTTCCTGATGTAGGTCCCTGCTTCACATAGCACCTTGAGGAGGACATATCTCCCCTCTCTCTCCAGGAGCTCTATCGCATATACTCTTCTTATTCTAAGCCTCCGCTTAACAGCAGATTTAAGTGGAGGTCTCTGGAAGATCTCTCCTGTAAACTGGCTTAGGGTACTGGCTAAGAGGCTGTCAGATGCATCTCTATGAAGCTTCATCAAGCATATGTAGGCTTTTGGTACTGTTAGGAGCACCTTGCTTATCTTTGTAGCATGCCCCAGGACTATAGGAAGCAGGCCACTGGCAGGCGGATATCCCCCGCCCCTACTGGGCAGCTAGGGTCCCGCAGTGGCCTACCTTGATCCTGAAGCCGAGGATGGCCTTAATCCAGTCTACCACATCACCTGACGTCGGGCCTCTCGGCTTATCTAGTGGGATCACTCCTGTCTTCAATAGCATTTCAGGCGTCCGCTTGTGCGGGGGAGTGCCGTAGCTCGGGTCTGTTTCACACTCACTTACTGTAACAAGCTCCTGGGGCACTAGGGCTTCACCTGCTTCTTAACTAGATCTTGCTCCGACAGTATGTTTGCTTCAAGTAGCTTCTTGGCTACCTCCTCATCGCTTGCATCCTCCCCTATGTCTAGGACATAGGGGAGGGGTTCTAGGTGCTTTATGTTGCATTTCCTTCTTCTAACCCCTGTTAGCTCCGGTGGACCGGTTACTAGCCTGTAGTTCTTGTCTATGACCTTTACTATTACGCACTTTCTTCCAGCCTCTCTGCCAGCTGTCTTAACACAGACTCTACCTACACCCAGTAGGTACGCCATGATTTAGCACCTCAGCTAGCTCTGGATTTCGAGTATGTGAAGACCTTCGCTTATAACCTCACTCTTAATCTTTTCCCTTAAGCACTTTGGGCATAGGTATCCTCCATATGGCCTATTTGGTCTCCTCATAGACTTAGGGAGCTTTCTTATCTCGACTCTTGGGCCTGTCGGGACAGCGTTGAGTCTACCCTTACACACCGCGCACTTAGCGTAGCTGTGCCTCTTCTTCTTGTAGTGTACGACGGTACGGCCACCAGGAGTCCTGATAAACCTCCTTTTTAGGCTTCTAGACCTATACCTTGGTGCAGGCATAACACTACACCTCAGGCTGCATGCCGAGCAGCTTGTTTAGTATGACAGATGCTGTGAGAGAGAATATCATATAGAAGCCAATATACCCAAGTTCCCACTGTGACATGACAGACCCTCTGTGGAAGAGGCCTTGGAGTGGCAAGGGGAATGGCAGCACCACTATCGGTATCTCTAGATATAGGCCTCTAAGCAAGTAGAAGATTACTATCATGGGGACCATCAGGAACGCTGTAGGCATGAACTGCATCTTCAAGAGCTCTGACTTCATTGGAGCTATAACTCTCTCCTTACGCCTTATCTGAGCTTCGAGCTTCTTCTTGACTTTGGGGTCCCTTTCTCTCATGGCTTGAAGCCTAAGCTGGTCAAACTCTCTCACTTTAGCCATGTACTCTCTAAGCTTTTCCTGGTCAACGAGCTTTCTGTTGACTAACATTGTGATCACGTTTATTGCGAGGGAGAGAGCAGCTAAGAACACTGTAGAGTATGGTGGAGTTCTTAAGACTAGTAAGAAGTCACTCAGCGGCAATAGCATGCTCACCTCCCGAAGATCCTTCTCACAACAGGGTACATTTCCTCTAGCCGCTCTCTCATCAGAATCTCATAGAACGAGTAGAGTATTGATACAGCTAGCAATATTCCTGACCCTGTCCCTAGTGCCCCCAACATATCTGCGAAAGCTGAGAGTAGAGCTATGAAAAGGCCCCCTAGTATTGTTACGGCATTAATGTACCTCCTAAGCCTCTGTGCTATTATCCTAGGAGAAGCTCTGGACCCTGGGATCTGTAGCCCTGACTTTACTAGCTGTGTGGCTACCGAGTCAGCGTCCATACCAGCGGTGTAGACCCACATCACTGAAAACGCTATGCATACTATGATCAGGAGCAGTGTGTAAATTAGTGTCTTTACTGGATACATGAACACGGAGGATAGGCCTCGGGGTGGAGTAAGGTAGTATGCAAGGCCGCTGACCGGCACTATATCACCATACCTGGTGTAGTTGTATACCCCGAAGACCCTAACTACTGTTGAGGCAAGCTTAGAGCTGCTATACCCGAATTTCTCCCAGAGTATCCTGCTCACCAGCGATAGCTCAGCGAAGAACGCTGCTCCAAATATTATCGGTATGTTTGAGACATAGAGCAGCTTGATAGGGTATTTGCCACGATAACCTCCATATCTCGTGTACGCTAGTGGGACGTTTATGTAGACGTTGAATGCCACTATGACCATTGCGAACGCTATGAGCGTTGCAATAAAGCCGACTACGTTTGGAGCATATGAGCGGCTTACTGCTGCAGGACCCTCCAGGATAAGGGCAGGAAATGCTCCTACAACGACTTCACCAAGCTCAGGGTAGCGTACCTTAAGTGGAGAGAAAGACTTCCAAACCACCTCTTGGGCGACAGATGCAAGTATGAACAAGCTTATACCACTGCCAATACCCCATCTAGAGCATAGCTCATCAAGCATCATGAGAAGAAAGCTGCCAATGAATAACTGGAGTATTATCGCGGCAGCCATAGCTCTCGAGATCTGGGCGCCTATCCTGCCAAATCTACCTGACAACACATAGACTGTGGCTTCTACCAAGATCACAATGATCCCTAGAAGCTTCTGGGAAGCTTGGAATACCTTGCGGTCCTCAGGATCGCTTAAGTCGAGCTTTATCAGCTTTCCTCCGACTAGAATCTCCATGACTATGCCAGCTGTGACTATGGGCCCTATCCCTAGGTCAATAAGCGAGCCTGCATTCCCAGCTAGGATGAACCTGAACGATGCAAAGTAATCTTTAGCCCTCTCTGATGCCCCGTATATCGGTATCTCTGCTAGGATGAAGTACGCCAAGAGGACTAGCGCTGTCCAGAAGAACTTGGACCTTAAGACTACACGCTTCTTTGGGGGCTCTACCTCGGGAATAAGCCTGACAGCTGACAGCACAAAACCCCTAAGAGAGGGCATGGGATGCACTCACCACCTCAATAACTCCACCAGCTTTTTCAACCTTCTCAATGGCTGACTTTGAGGCAGCAGCCACTACAACGTGCATAGCAGCTGTCACATTCCCTCTGCCCAGGAGCTTCCCATACCCCAATTCAATCAGGTTCAGTATAGGTAGGCCCTTCTCGTCTCTCTCACTAGGCCTCACCTTCCCCAGCAGCTCCTCAAGCTGGTCTACGTTTACTACAGGCCTTTCAACCTCTGTTTTCTTGGTTGGCGGCTTGAATCCTCTTCTACCCGCACCGAAGTAGTCTGGTGCATACTTGACTACCCATGTCCACTTGTGCTTCTTGAGGCCAGCCTTCCCAAAGCCGCCTCTAGCTCCACTTCCTCTATGCTGCCCTTGTATCCCGTAACCGTGTGTCCTCGACCCACGTAACTTCCTGGACTTCTTCCTGGGCCTTCTCCATGGCATTATAACATCCTCCTAATCAGTTTGTTTATGGCATCTCCTCTATATCCGAGTTCACCTCCATCTGTTACATGCCTCTTCGTTGTCTTCTTAAACCCTCCCCTAGGAGGGTGAAGCCTGAAGACAGGCTTTATGAACCCCAGCTTCCTTATGTCAACTCTGCCTGAGTATATAGCATCAGCAAGCTCCTCGATGCTGCTGAAACCTGACTTCTCCCTTAGATACTCATCAGTTATCCTCACATCCCCTGGGCCTCTCCCCCTCTCTTCGATAAGCTTCTTCAGAGTGCCCCTCGATATCTCGCCGTAGGTTACGTAGTCCTTCACCTTATGCAACATCCCCATTATGGAAGGAGATTCCCTTACTAGCACCATGTGAAACTTCCTTGTTAGCCTTAGAAGCTTTAGCGTATGCCTTATGTCAGGGCGAACTCCTACTGTCCCCCTTATCCTTATTACAGCAAGTAGCCTACCTGATTGGCTGCCCATCTCCATGCACCAGCTAGAACTGGAACGCATGCTGGTTCTTGAGGGCATCATACACAGCATACGCGAAGTTTATCCTGGTGCTCTTGCTTCCCTTTGCAAAGGACTTTATATCCTCTACACCAGCCATCGTAAGAACCTTCTTCCCTGTTTCACCTATTACCAAGCCACTGCCACGTGGAGCTGGGAAGAGGTATACTCTGACGCTCCCAGCTTTTCCATAGGCCTTAAACCTCAGTGAATGAGGCAAGTTACACATACATCCCCATGCCCCACATCCTCTCAGTACGGGTATTATTGAGAGCTTTGCCTCTCTTAGAGCTGCTCTTATAGCCTCTCGGAAGTTCCTGCCCTTCCCTATTCCTATACCTACATAACCGTCCATATTCCCTACTACAACACATACTCTGAAGCTTGTGAGCTCTCCTGCGTCAGTTTGCCTCTGTACCATGTCTACACTTATGAGGTCTTCTTTGAGGTCAGGGAGCAAGGCGTCTACTATCTCAGGCTCCTTGATTGGGATCCCAAGCTTGAATATGTCATCTATTGATGTTATCTCTCCCTCTTGTACCATTCTACCGAGCTTAGTCCTGGGAACCCACTCTTCTGACATGGTTACCCCTCTAACTTCCTCACCTTCTCTAGAGTCTCCTCGAACACCTTGGGGATCTCCTCTGGGAGGAGGCCTAGCTTTAGATACCCAGAGAAGACCCTCTGGTACTTCTCTGGGTTGTTCTCTTTTAAATACTTGGCGTAAGATGCTATGTCCTCTCCTCGAATTCTCTCATCTGAGGGGAGTATCTCTGGGCTGTGAGGGACGCTGCAGCCTGCGTCTATGAACCCTTTCAGGGCAGCATATACCCTAGCTCCAGGTACACTACGGTATAAGCCTATGTCAAGTATGGCCTCTGTTATACCCTTCTTTTTGGCTCTTATACCTGCTAGAAACCCTGTCAGGTATGCGGCAGGCGTGTTTGACCTGGAGTAGAGCCACCCTAGCTTCTCAAGCTCCTTTGAAAAGGCCATCACTAGAGTGTGATCTCCCTCTGGGCGGGCTTCAACGACATGTACTCTGATGTGCCTATTGCTTTTCCTCACTACCAGCCTTGGCCTTCCGCCTAGGAGCATCCTGTACCTTGCATAGTAGTCTGTTTTCCCCTCTCTTCTCCTCCTGAACTTCACTCTGTACCGTGGGCCTCTAGCCAATGGATATCACCTAGCTTATCTCTTTCAAGACTTCCTCTATGATATCTGGCTTTCTAGCTAGCCCTTCCTTCTCGATGAAGAGCTTCAGGTGGTTTACATTTCTGAACATTGATAGCCTCCTGTATAGCCAGCGATATACTCTTCTTGTTATTATGCCACGATCTCTCATCCGCCTTAGTTCTCTTCTGAGAGGTCTTATCCTCTGAATCCACCTACGCTTCTTGGGTAGTCGAGCATAGGGAGAGCCCTTTCTGCTTCCAGGCCCCCTTTTCCTCTTTTTTGGCTTCTTGGCATGAGCTGTACCTGACTTCTTGGGCTTCTTCCTTATTATACCTCGCTTAACGAGCTTCCTTATGTCCTCCCTGGTCAGAGCCTCCTCTACTAGGCTTGTCCTCTCTGGGTCGATCCACACCCTTGAAACCCCGCAGCCTAGCACTTCTGCTGCTAGCCTCTTTTTCGTAGCTAGGTTACTCCCCAACTTCAGCCACCTCTCTCGGCGGGTTTGCTACAAGAGCCCCCATCTCCTCTGCTTTCTGATATATCTCAAGCTTCTTCTTAAGGCCTACAGTCCTGCCTATTACTACGATATGCTTGTCGAGGTTATCTTTGATCTTCTCCAGCTCTGATAAGCTGTGTACTACAACTGGAATTCTCCCGGATGGGTGAAGGCCTCTTATGGCCTTCATTGTCCTGTATCCTATCTTGACTAGTGCCGGTCTGCCTGATAAAGCCTTTCTATGCGGGTTATCTATTCCTCTAGGCCTCTTCCACCTATCTCTCACTCTCTTGAACTTTGCTGCGGCTAAGTTCGTGAAATTCGGCTTCTTGAACTTTCTTCTAAGCTGCTTAAGCTTTGCCGACGATATGCCAGCTAGGCTTCCCTCCTGCATCCTATTCCCTCTCAACCACGTATATCCCGTCCTGGAATACTCTTGGGTCCTTCCTCTTGATCTTTGTAGCAAGCCTTATGTTCGCTGCAGTTTGACCTACCTCCTCTGGGGATATCCCAGTTATGTATATGTAATCTCCCTCAACCTTCACTTTAGTCTTTTCCCCAACTATCTTGGCTATCCTAGGGCTTCTTTCTCCTAAGAAGTTTTCTATGATCACGAGCCTTCTCTGCTCGTCAACCTTCACTCTCATGGGAAAGTGCGAGTATGCTATTATCATTTTCTTTGTAAAGCCCTCAGTTACGCCCTTTATCATGTTCCTTATGTGGGATCTTATGGTCCTTATGAGAGATGATGTCCTCTTTCTAACTTTATCTGTGAATATTATGAGCTCAGAGTCAACCTTGAGTATCTTAATGAGCCTAGGGTCATATTTCTTCACAAGAGAGCCAAGTGGACCGCTTACTACAACATGATCCTTATGTACCTTTACTTCTACTCCATCTGGGATCTTGAGGCTTACTGAGTCAACTAGATTTGTGTTGAGTATGGTTCCTTTAGTAGCAGTAGGCAAGCAGGACACCTCCTATTCCAAGCTTCTTTGCTTCTTCATGTGTCATGACACCTTGGTTAGTTGAGACGATGAGTATGCCTATGTCTCTGGCTGGAAGGTACATCTTCTCGTACTGGGTCCATTCCGCTTTTTTGACTGAGAACCTAGGCTTTATAGCAGCTACCTTGTTTATTCTCCCAGTTAGCTTGACCCGATACTTCCCGAATCTTCCATCTGGTATATACTCGAATTCAGCGATATATCCTTTCATCTGAAGTACTCTAAGCACACGTGTTATCAGCTTTGATGAAATTGTTATCAGGCACTCTGTTTTCCCTAATGCAACAGCATTTTGGATTGTTGACAAAGCATCAGCTAGGGGATCCATCCTGGTCAATAACCCAACTCACCTCCTAGTTGTACTTTCTCCAGCCCATTTTTTCAGCTACTTCTCTGAAGCACTGCCGGCACAGATAGAGCCCATACTTTCGTATTATACCACGACCTCTCCGACCGCAGCGTCTGCACTGAGGTGTATCTAGAGGCTTCCCATGCTCGTCTATGATCCTTCCCACAGTTAACCACCTATCACTTCTACACCGAAGTTCTTCTTGACGAAATATATAGCTTCCTCTCTAGTGATTATAGCTTTCTTGGGAACTCTTCTCCTGGCTATCTTACGTCTAGCTATCCTGTATCCTGGCCTCTCTAGTGAGACGCAGACATCCATTCCGAATATCCCTATCTTGGGATCGTATTCTACTCCAGGTATCATCAGATGCTCTTTTATGCCAAATGAGAAGTTTCCACGGCCATCAAAGCTGGATGCTTTTATCTTGTTCTCTACTGCTTGGAAAAGCCTCTTAAGTAGCTCTTCTGCTCGCTGCCCTCTGATGGTCACACAGCAAGCTATGGGCTCTCCCTTCCTTATGCCAAATCCCTTTATAGTCCTCTTTGCAGCCCTAACTGAAGGCTTCTGGCCAGACAGCTGCTCTAGGACTTTCTTAGCTCTCTCAAGTGGGTCGCCGCTTCTCCCTACACATATATTTAGAACCACTTTGGATAGCCGAGGGACTAGCATTGGGTTGCTTCTCCACTTTTCCTCGATCTCAGCTTCTGATGTCATGGTTCCACCTTTATTAGAGGCCTCTCCTTACCTACGATGATTATCCTGTCTTTCCTGGCGTACATTGTAGTCCCATTCACCTTCAGCTCTACTAGAGGTACGGAGTAGGGCTGTGGGACTATCTTGCGGATTACTCCCTTGATTCCAGCTCTATCTCCTAGGAATATCATTGCTAAGCTGCCTGCTTCAGCTCTTATGTGAGCTTTGATCTCTTGGTCTGGAACCGTGATCAAAAGAGAGTCTCCTATGGAGATGCTGTTAGGGTCTAGGATCGAGTCGATCAGCATGTTTCTGCCGTCGTGGAGTGTGATCTGAAATCTTCCACCTCTCACATTGAACTTCCTTATCACACGACATATCTTGAGGTTAACTTCTGACTTGGGTATTGCTATGAAGTGTATAGGCCTAGCGTTATAGGGTACACACCTCAGGTACAGCTCCTCATCTGGTATCGATAGGGTATCCATGAGGCCTACAGGGAACTTATGGTCTCTCCTAGGCTTTCCGTCGACAAGAACCTTCCCTGCTTTTATCACCTTCCTGGCTTCTTTCGCTGTTGAGTAGAGCTTGAGGACATCTCTGAGTATCACTAGCAGGGGCATGCTTAGCTCCATTGGATGTGGGCCTGGGGAAGGCCTCACAATCCACTTGCTTATCTTTCTTGGAACCCTCCAGGTTTTAGGTGCAACTAGCCTCTTGAGAGCTCTTGACCCTCCTTTCTTACCCAACTCCACCACCCCTCCTCTCTATAATCGCTTTCCTGAACTCGTCTTTGAGATTCAGCTCGGTAACCATAACTTTAGATGGGTGTATAGGTACTAGGACTTCTGAGCCATCTGTCTTCTTCCTGACAACCTTCTCCACGTATACTCGCAGCCTCTTTCGGTCTACCTTAACTATCTTCCCTTCAAACCCTGTGAACTCGCCTCTCATTATCAGGACCTTATCACCTGTCCTCAAGGGGATAGACCTAAAGCCGTACTTCTCTCTTAGAGTTGGTGATAATGGAGCAGACAGCAGCTTATGCCTTAAGTGGTATGGCATGTTGTATAGTCTTTTCCTCTGCTTTCTTGGCTTAGACGAGATGTCTCTTCGCATCTTCAACTAGACCACCATCGAGCATATTCCAGCTATTGATGGAAATCTTTCCACGGCTTCTCTTGCTACAGGCCCCTTTACTTCTGTTCCCCTTGGCTTGAGGTCTCCATGGACTAGAATTGCAGCGTTATCCTCGAATGCTATAGTCTCCCCGGTCTTCCTCTTAAATGGCATCTTCTGCCTTATGATGATTGCCTTCTGAACCGTATGCTCTAGCTCTGGCGTCCCCTCCTTGACTGCAACTATGACTAGGTCTCCTACAGCAGCTGATGCGAGCCTGTTCTTGGTCCCCTTATACCCTGTGACTCCAATGATCTGAAGCAGTTTTGCACCTGAGTTATCGGCACACTTCACATATGCACCTACCGGTAGGCCTCTAGTAACCCTTAGCCTTATCTTCATAGCTCCCTTCTTTCTCACTGACCTGGACATATTGAGTTCACCTCTTCTCCTCTTTCTTTCCTATGACCACGTGAGCTACAGTCTTAGCTAGTCTCCTGCATTCATGTATTATAACGGTGTCACCTTCTTTTATCAGGTGGTCTATGCACTGCGGGATGTGAGCGTGTATCTTGCTTCTCTTCCTCTCGTATCTCTTGAACTTAGGCACGTACTGGAGGTAGTGTATCATCACAGTGCATGTCCTTGTCATCTTTTTGGCGACAACGATGCCCTCTCTTCTCTTCCCCCTAAGCGGTAGACCTCCATGAAATGGGCACTTCTTGTCATTGCACGGCATCTTAGCGCCTGGTGGGGGCTCTATCCTACTCACTACAACCACCTTCCGTATTTAGCTAACCTTTTCTCAGGAGTGTAAAGTAGCTTATCACCTAACACCTTAATTTTGCCATGGCCAGGTGTCTTGAATATGAAGGTAACTCCACGCTTAGGTATTATCTTCACTCCACGGTCTGTCTTCACTTTAAAGGTGTTCTTTGTCTCATCTATCACCGTGCCTCGTTTACCTATGAGCCTCGGGTCGCTGGCGTCAGCTATCTCAACTTCTAGGCCTATGAGCTCATGTGCTAGTATGTTTCGTGGAGTTATCTTCTTTTGGAGCTGAAGCAGTTTGTCTAGTATTTTAACCCCCTCTCTCTAAGGACTGTTAGAACTCTAGCTATGTTCTTTCTGATGTTCTTCACTGGTATCGCCTTCTCTGGAGGCCCCCCCATCGACAGCTGCGTTCTAGCCTTGAACAGCTCCAGCTTGAGCTCGTTTAGCCTCTTTATGAGGGCCTCTGTAGACATTTTCCTGAGTTCCTCCATGGTTTTCCTGGTCAAGCTGTTCAACCTCCTTCAACAGGCTGCTCTCTGGATATCGTCTGGTCATAGAGAGACTTTGCCTTCTCATGGTCTATCTCATACTCGTCAGGTAGTCTTGTTGGCCTTAGTATCTTCACTTTGACCCCTATTACGCCCTGCTTAAGCATTGCCTCAGCTACACCTTCATCTACAAGTTCTAGTGCTGGCTGACCACTTTTCAGCATCACGCCCTCTCTTATAACAAGCCTTCTAGCTCTTTCTCCAGAAATTTTCCCCTTTATCCTTATCTCTACACCTAGAGCGCCATCGTCCATTATTCTCCTAAGGACTAAGCTAGCAGCTCTCCTGGGCTTGTAGCCTCGCTCTATCATCCTGGCAATCCTATTAGCAGCTATTGATGCGACTAGATATGGTTTGTCTAACTCAACTGTCTCTATTCTTGGTGAGTTGAGCTTGAACCTCTCCTCTAGTATTCTAGATAGTCTGAGCGCGTTCTTGCCATGCTTCCCTATCACTATGGACGGCCTCTCAACAGAGAGGACAAGCCTATCTCTTATGGGAGCTCTTATCAGCTGAAGTTTGCTGTAGCCTGCTCTTTCCAGACTCTCTCTAAGAAACTCATCTAGAGCAACCCTCAGATACGACTCCTCGAGTATTCTCTTAACTATGCTCTTAGGCCTTTTCTCCATGCTCACCCCTCTCCTTTCTTTCAGCTAGAAGGAGTTCGATGTGGACTAGCTGCTCTATCTTGGGTGTTGCTCTACCAAAAGCTCTTGGGAAGAACCTGACAAGCTTTGGACCTTTGTGCGCAGCTATCCCCTTGATGTACAGGTTGTCTGCATCAAGGCCCTTGTTCTCGGCGCTCCATATCCCGTTCTCTAAGAGTCTTAGGAGGACTTTTGATGCCTTTACAGGGTACCTTCCAGAGGGGGGCGCCTTCAGGCCTTTTCGGTGCCCGACTCCTTTAACGTACCTCTTGAATGGAACTGGCCTCTTGAGCCTTATCACTTCCTCTAGAATCTTCCTAGCTTTCTCCACACTCATACCTTTTATGAACCTACAGAGCTCTACGCACTCCTTGTATGATATCCTTTGGTCTCTGACGCTTACTCTGACTTCCGTATCACCTGGCTCTGGTAGACAGTAGCCGAAACTCGGAGACATCAGCTCCACCACTCCTCAGCTAGAGGTTACTCTACTCCTCAGCTAGGGATGGCTGTGCAGTATTACTTTTTTAACTTAACCTGACTTCATAAGATGGGGGCTCTTAAGTGTAGTGAGGGGGGCTACTTGGATAGGCCGCTGGATACAATGTGTGATCCATCGTGTGAGTTCTTTAGATGTGAGAGGAAGGCTATAATCAGACGTAGGGGGAATCCCAGGATAATGTGCGGGTATATCGGAGATGAGTGCATGGCAGGCAGGTGCCAGTACGCGTTTTGCAAGGTTTTCGCGCTGCTTCCAAGTGGCGAGTGTAAGAAGAAGCTGAAAAGCGCCAAGAGAGAGCCTGCTAGGAAGGGAAGGCCAAGGCCTAAGGAGAGGGAGCTTGAGGAAAAGGCCCTCAGCATGCTTAGGAAGAGGATTGGTAGACTAGCTCCAGAGCTGGAGTGAACTATACCCTCCTCTTTTTATGCAGTAAGGCCGCGAGCACCACATTCACAGCCGCTAAGGCTACTGCCATAGACGCCATTAGAGTTGAGAGCATTTTCCTTCTTGGAGGCTTGAAGACCGCCACATATGGCTCCACTGTAGCGCCAGTGTACATCCAATCTACTCTGCTGAATCTTAAGGTATAAGGCTTTGGGCTTGCGTCTACTAGCTTATACTCTGGTGATGGCAGTATTAGAGAGAGCTTTGTCACCCCCCAGCTTGGTAGGAACCTTAGGAGGGGGTCTAAATTCACTCTATACTCGCTTCCATCTTCTCTTACTATACCCTCCTTCACAGCCAGGTGTATGAGGAACTGCATCATGAGGGTAGAGTTGAACTCAATACCCGTGTAGACGAGATAAGAGACCTCTAGCTTCTCAACCTTAATGCCTTCGAGTTCCTCGGAAAATATCCTATACCTTGAGGATATTCTTACTGTATTCGTGTCACCATCGTATGCTATATCTATTTGAGAGAGCTCTCCCATCGGTAGGTAGAATCTCTTGATTAAGCTCAGAGCATACACGTTGGTTATGCTTTCAGCCAGCTTCTTCATGTAGTCTCGTGTTTTAGCTCCAGCTACCGGCACTATTGCAAGGCCATAATACCCTTCAAGGCCTAGAGCTGACTCTTTAAGCAAAATGTATCCATGGTACTCGAGCATGGGGTCTTTAGCCAGAATGTATAAGGGAAAGTGCATGGACCCATTGCAGACAGCCCGCCCTTCTTCGTCTAAGTAGATTGTGATAGAGGGGTATAGGAGCCTTGGCTGTGCTGCTGCTATGGAGGGTGTTATCCCAGAAGCTATGACAGCTAGCATGATAGCCGTAAGCTCTAACTTCACAGTAACAGTCACCGTAAGTCGGCTTTATCTTAGGGTAGTTAAAAGCGTTGGGGTCTGCCATGAGAGTACTAATGGTTTCTACATACCCGCCACAGAGGTGTGGGATCGCAGAGTACACTAGAGCTCTGGTCAGAGAGCTTTCTGGCAGGTATGGGGTGAGCGTTGTGGTTTTCGCTGAAAAAAGGAGCTGGACCAGAACCTTAGTGGCATTAGATGGAAGAGCGCTCGTAGTTAGAGGGTGGAGCAGAAGGGGGAGAATCGATCTGCTCAGGGCTTTAAGGCTGCTTGCGTCCTTTAAGCCAGACATAATACACATTCAACACGAGTATGGTCTCTTTAAGAGCAGGCTAGCATTTACACTCGGTCTTCTCTTCTTAAAGCTGCTAGGCTTCAAGATAGTAGTGACCCTCCATACAGTTTGCGATGTACTACAGATGGCTAAGAGGGGTATAAGCCCCACCTGGGATAAGATCATCAGCAGGCTGGCTGATGCAGCAATAGTGCATACTATACGCTCAGCTAAGCTTCTCAGAGCATATGGCTGGGATAAAAACAGGTGCACAGTGATAAGACATGGTGCCAGTGAGACAGATGGGATAACTGATTTGAGCGGCCGCGAGAAAGTTGATGTACTGTTTATAGGGTTTATAACACCTCGGAAAGGCGTGGACTTGGTCATAGATGCCTTATCAAGGCTCAGAGATGATGGAGTTGATAACTGGACATTCACGGTAGCAGGATTCCCCCACCCAGCTTCTCTGGAGAGAGATCTCCCATACTTAAGAAGGGTGCTGAGGAAAATAGCTGAATCACGTCTAGGAGAGAAGGTGAGGCTCATAATCGAGTACTTGAGCTATGAAAAGATGGAAAAACTGTTGAAGGAAGCTGACATAGTTGTGCTGCCCTATAGGGAACTCCATGGTGCAAGTGGCATTTTAAGGCTTGTAGCAGCACATGGGAAGGCGGTAGTGGTCTCTGATGTCGGTGAGTTCTCTGAAGAGATAAGAGACATGGTTAATGGGCTGGTTTTCAAGCCTGGAGACATAGAGGAGCTCGCTGATAAGCTTAAGCTGGCTATTTTAGATGACAGCCTAAGAAATAAGCTTGGACAAGAGCTTTATAGAACCATAGCTGCCAGAAATACTTGGAGAAATGTAGCTAAGCTGACTGTGGAAGTTTACGAGAGAGTTCTCTATGGACATTGATGCAGCAGAGCAGCTACAAGGTTTTAAGGGACTACCATGCTTAGCTTAGCGATCAGCTTTGGTAGAGGGCTACCTGTTATCCGTATACTATGATAGAGAACGAGAGACAGCAGCTGCTAAGCTCTATATTGAGGAGGAAAACGAAGTTAGGATCGTGTATCTGAGTAGAGAGCATAGACCTTACCTGCTGACCAATATACCTCCTGAAAAGCTCAGTAAAATGCCTGAAGTGGTTGGACATAAGGGGTTCCTGAGAGTAGAGGAGGTCACCAAACATGATATCCTCAAGGACATCGATGTAACACTGACTAAGGTCGTAGCAAAGGATCCACTTGCTATTGGAGGCAGAGCTGAAAGCCTCAGGGAGGTCATCAAAAGGGTTTCTCCAGGAGCTAAAGTATGGGAGGCTGACATAAAGTACAGGAACTGCTACATCTACGATAAGCTCCTGATACCTGGAATGAGATACAGGGCAGCTAACAGCGGGGAGCTTGAGCTGATAAAGCCGAGAATAAGCGAAGAGAAAGAAAGAGAGATTCTAAGCAAGCTTGAAGACAAAGACAAGGAAGCTCTTCAAGTTGCAAAGGAGATAGTAATGCTGCTTGAGGAAGAAGCCCCAAGCATAGAAGCCCTTGCACTCGACATAGAAGTAGAGACCACACAGCATAATGTGATCCCAGACCCCAAGGAAGCTAGACAGAGAGTGATATCCATTGGACTGGCATCAAGTGACAGCAGTAAGCCTCCTAGAATTCTGCTGCTTGCTAAGAGCCACGACCTGGACGAGGAATATATTAAGCAGAGCAGCATACTGAAGAACGCTGAAATAGTGACATATGCTGACGAGAAGGCTCTGATAATGGAGGCCCTCAAAGTACTTGAAAAAGCTCCTCTCCTGGTCACTTTCAACGGGACAAACTTCGACTTACCTTACTTGAGACATAGAGCACAGAAGCTGGGAATACCTGACAGCGATATCCCGATAGTGGCTAAAAGAGACCATTACACCCTGAGGAAGGGAGTGCATATAGACCTCCACAAGGTGTTCAGCAATAAGTCTCTGAAAAACTATGTGTATGGGGGGAGATATAGAGAGGTTAGTCTGGATGCTGTTTCCCAAGCTATACTGGGAGAGAGAAAGAGAACCCCACCCAAGGAGTTTACAACAGAGTCTATTACGAGAATAGCAGAGTACTGCCTCTACGACACACTGCTGACACTTAAGCTCTTTACATACAGAAACAACATGCTACTCAAGCTTCTATTCCTGTTTATGAGGATATCAAAGCTTTCAATCGAAGATGTGGCCAGCACAGGGATATCTAACTGGATAAAAAACATGATGTACTTTGAACTTAGAAGAAGAAGGTATCTCATCCCAACTCCTGAAGAGGTCTTGAACAAGGGAAGGACCGTTACCACAGCTAAGATAAAGGGGAAGAAGTACCTTGGTGCTATAGTGATTAAACCTAAGCCAGGTGCATTCTTTAATGTAGCGTGTTTAGACTTTGCTAGTCTGTATCCGAGCATAATAAGGAAGTACAGGATAAGCTTTGAGACAATAAACTGCCCTCATTCGGCGTGTAAAAGCAATAGAATACCCGAGGTAAACCACTGGATCTGCAAGAAAGTAAGAGGCATATTCCCCCTCATAGTAGGCATACTTAGAGACATAAGAGTAGGATGGTACAAGAGTGCTAGCAAGGATAAGAGGCTCCCAGAGGACATTAGGTCATGGTATGAAGCTGTACAGCAGTCTCTTAAGGTGTTCTTAAATGCCTCATATGGTGTAAGCGGGGCGGAGACTTATCCACTGTACTGCCCTCCTGTTGCTGAAAGTATAGCAGCTCTTGGGAGGTATGCTATACAGAAATCCCTTGAGATAGCTAGTGCGATGGGTGTTGAGGTGCTGTATGGTGACACTGACAGCCTGTTCATAAAGATCAGGTCTGAGGAAGATGTGGAGAAGCTTGAAAAAGAGATAGAGTCTAAGCTTGGGATGGATCTTGAGCTAGACAAGATTTACAGGTATACTGTGTTTTCAGAGAGAAAGAAAAACTATCTCGGAGTAAGCGAAGATGGAACAGTTGATGTGAAGGGAATGACTGGGAAGAAGAGGAATACTCCTAGGTTTATAAGAGAGGCATTTCAGCGAGCCTTAGAGGAGCTTAGGAATGTTAAGACGCCAGATGACCTCGAGAAAGCTAAGTTAAGGATCATTGAGATAGTCAGGGAAGCAAGGAGAAAACTGGTTGAGAAGAGGCTTACACTTGAAGAGCTGGCATTTGAGGTGATGCTGAGTAAGCCTCTTGACAAGTATGAGAAGACTACTCCACAGCATGTTAAGGCAGCTAAGATGCTTCAGGAGAGAGGGGAAGTCGTGGCTACTGGTAAGATCATAGCTTATGTCAAGACAAAGACAAGAGAAGGGGTTAAGCCTATAGAGCTAGCTACCATCGATGAGATAGATGTAGAGAAGTATGAGGAGTACCTGTTTAGCACATTTGAGCAACTGCTTGATGCACTTGGCATAGATTACGAGACATTGAGAACGAAAACAGCTACCTTAGACCAGTTTTTCTAGCGTACTCCAATAGGCACATATGACTCATCTGCATCCCTTTTTTCTGGCTTTCTGAACTTTATACCGTACTGTATTATCCCGCTCTTGCCATTAACCCTGACTTTCCTGAAGCATGCCTCTAGCTCCATCCCAATCTTCAGCTCACTTGGAAGCACATCAGTTATCTGCCCTACGACCTTGACACCATCTATCTCCACAAGCCCCACTACATAGGGTGTTTGCAGCTCGAAGCCCTTTGGTGGAAAGTATACCACGCTGTAGCTTACTAAGGTACCTCTCTTGGGCAGCCTTATCCTCTTCATCTCTCTAGACTTGCAGTTAGGGCAGATTATCCTTGGAGGATAGAACTTGCTACCACACCTCTCGCAGAGAGAAGCCTCTAGCCTATACCTGTAGGGTATTTCCCTCCAGTATCTCGGAGCGGAAGACATCAATCTCCCCTCTCAAGTACGATAACAGCTGCATTTGATGCTACTCCACCTATGCTTACCATGAGAGCTTTAGCTGGGCTATCAGCTTGGAGGCTGCCTGCCTCTCCAATTAGCTGTAGGGAGAGTTCAGCTGCCTGATATACGCCAGTGGCCCCTATTGGGTGGCCTCTAGCCTTAAGGCCACCACTTAAGTTGATTGGAAGCTTACCACCAGGCTTTATGTCTCCGTTTTCAAGCAGCTTATAGGCTTTCCCCCTTTCAGCCAAGCCTAGTGCTTCCATCGCCATGAATGCCACGAATGGAAACGAGTCGTGTAGTTCTACCACATCTACGTCCTCTATTGAGCAGCCAGCCATCTGAAATGCTGTTTCAGCTGCCTTACTTACTGACCTTAGAAATAGAGGGTCTACCCTATCTTTTATGCTTATGGTGTCCGTCGCCTGACCTATCCCTTTGATGAAAACAGGGTTATCAACTACCTTCTTAGCCTTCTTTGTGCTAGTAATCACTAGCGCAGCTGCTCCGTCTCCTACTGGAGCGCAATCAAGCAGCCTTATTGGATCAGCTATTACCGGAGAGTTTAAGTACTGCTCAACTGTCACGGGGAACCTAAGCTGGGCATATGGGTTTTTTGTGGCATTTTGGTGCATAAGAGAGACAAACTCTCCGAAAGCTTCCCTCTTTACCCTGTACTTCTCCATATACATCCTCATTAGCAGGGCGTTTGCAGCCTGGAATGTAACTCCATAGAACTTCTCGTACTCTGCATCCAGGCAGCAGGCTATTGCGTTCGTTACCTCGGTTGAAACCAGCTCACTCATCTTCTCGACGCCAACTAGTAAGATGGTATCGTATACCCCAGAGGCCACCGCTGCTACGGCTTGGGTCAGTGCTACGCCTCCAGATGCACATGCAGCCTCTATTTTGACTGCAGGAGCTGGAGTTAAAGCAAGGTAGTCTGCTATCAAGTCTGCCAGGTTTTCTTGGTCGCAGAACAGGCCGGAAGCCATGTTTGACACGTACACTGCATCTACGTCAGGGTTTCCGGCGTCATCCAGTGCTTTTAGGCCTGCTTCTACTGCTAGCTCTCTTATCGACTTGCTCCAGTGCATCCCTACTTTGATCATTCCTAAGCCTACTATAGCAGCTAGGCTCTTACCCAAGTTATCCACCTTTGTCTGATGGGAGTATGAACTTTCCTCTATGCTTCCCATATACTGCATAGGATATGCATCTTCTTCTTCCTATTAGCTCAGAGACGAGTGGAGCGAATCTCTTCTTCTCCTCTATGAGCTCTGTTATGATAATGTCGAAAGCATCACTTCCAGCTCCCGACCCGTAGGATACGAGTAACACACGTTCACCTGGGCTTGCATGGTCGAGGACATTACATAAGCCTATAAGTGATGAGGCACTGTAGGTGTTCCCTATCTTGTCCACAACAAGCCCATACTGCATTTGCTCCTTGCGGAAGCCGAGTATACTACCTGCTTTAGCTGGGAATCTGCCATTTGGCTGGTGAAATATCACGTGGTCATAGTCCTTTGGTGTAGATCCTATCTCATCCATTAAGAGCTTAGCTGCACTCACAATATGGTGGAAATACGCTGGCCCTCCTGTAAAGGCCTCTGCATGGCGTGGGTATGGTTCAAATGGACGCCTCCAGAAGTCTGGGGTATCGGTCACATAGGATACAGATGCCGTTATTATGGCAGCTGACTCAGCTCCCGACCCTAGTATTATTGCTGCACTTCCTGCTGCAGCAGAAAACTCCAGGTCGTCTCCGGGGGCTCCTTGCGCCGTATCTACTCCTACTGCCATACCATAGTTTATCATGCCGGATGACACAAGTGCCATGCAGCACTGCACAGCTTCTGTACCTGCTTTGCACGCGAACTCAAAGTCTGCAGCTAATACCCTGGGTGTAGCGCCTATGGCTTCTGCTACTATTGTACTAGTCGGCTTAACGGCATACGGCTTGGACTCCGTTCCAATGAAGACAGCACCCAGCAGTGAGGGGTCTATTCCAGCTCTCTGGATCGCGTACTGTGCGGCTTCAACCGCCATTGTTGCGGTGTCCTCGTCCATACTTGGAACAGACTTCTCTAATATCCTTATGCTGGCTTTTACCCTCTCCTTTGGCTTACCCCACATGTCTGCGATTTCCTCTACCTTTACTCTGAGTTGAGGTACGTAAGCTCCCCACCCAACTATACCAACTTCTCTAGCTGGTTTCATCTGCAATTCCCCGCTTTAGCTTAGCATAAGCCCTCTGAGAGATCGCTGAGAGCGTTGAGATAGCTGTAATGGTTCTGGTACCCTGCTGCTTAGTGGTTTTAAACTTTACCATATGCCAAAGTATTGTATGGTGATAGACGAAGTGGTGCTCTATGTGACCAAGAGCTTACGTAATGCGTTGACCAGCTCAGCCACAGAGGAAAGCCTTGAAATGACGAGAGGAACTCCCATTAGCTCTGTTAGCTCTATTGCTAAGTCATCTGCCCTAGAAGAACCATGTACAACGAGTGCTCCAGGCTTTATGTTGAACACCTTTATTGCGACAGCTAGCGTCCTGCCCCCAGTTTGCCTTGCATTGGTGAAGACCAGAGCTCTCTGCGTTGTGACCCCAAATATGTTGTAAAAGTCCTGGCCAGATAGCTCTTTGATAGCTTTAAGCGCATCTATTATCGTGTACCCGTATATATGCTCATCGAGCGAATCCTTGCATGAGTACACCTCTCCAGAAATAGCATCAACCAACTTTGATATCTTAACTGGATGAGAAAACTCCTTCATATCGATTACAGAGGATGGAAGAGGGACAGGGGTCAGCGTCTTAGCTAGCAGCCGGGTTACGTGGCCACCTGACTTCAAGTCAGCTTCTATCAGAGCGTTCACAAACCTCTTCAGCACATAGGTTCCCGGGCTCTTTCTCCTTCCAGACTCGTAATCCGAGATCACTGATGGAGATATCTCAAGCTGCTCAGCTAATTTGCTCTGTTGTATCCCAAAATACTCTCTCCACCTCTTCATAGCCTTCCCAGGACTGTCAGACATTACTATGTCTCCAATTATCTTTCTTGCTACGTAGTCGCGGAGAACCTCTATGGAGGACATATTGACCTCTAGTTAGGCTTACGTCGAATTAATAACTGTTTCGTACTATGGCCCATAACGTAGTTGAAAGCTTATAGTAAGCAGATAGCTCACTGCTAATAGCATCTCTAAGGGGATTTGAGGAGCCTAACCTATTTAAGGCATACACACAGTGAGGCTGTGGTAGGTAACTTGAGAGAGCGTGAAGCGAAGATATACTTCCCGACCAGCGAGGTGTTTAAGCTAGTGATAGCCTTTATCCAAAAGAGGTTTAGCAGAGTTCTGCTGACCGTAAGCGGAGTCACACTCTCCATTGCATTCTACACGACGCTCGTTCTTACAGCGACAGTCTCTAGAGTTATGGGAAGTGAAGCAGGGACGTTGAAGGAGTACTACATATGGATGCTGATCCTTTCTGTTCTGGTAGCTGGAGCAGGGATAATGAACTCGATATTCATGGCTGTTGCAGAGAGAACTAGGGAGATAGGTACGATGAAGTGCCTTGGCGCGCTGTACAGGCATATTCTCGAGATTTTCTTGATAGAGAGCGCTCTGCTTGGGTTCATCGGGGGGCTTCTTGGCTACATCGTGGGGATATTTGCTACAGTAGCCTTAACAGCAAAGACACTGGGGGCTATGGCGATCTTTAAGATCCCAGGTGGGTCTATGCTGGCAGTATTCGCTCGCGCTGAGGCTATATCCGTTGGTTTATCTGTCTTGGCTGCAGCATATCCAGCTTATAGAGCAGCTAAGTTAGATCCTGCGGAAGCTTTGAGGTTCGTTATATGAGGGGTTACCATGAGCATTAGTGAGAAATTGATCTACACACTAGAAACAGAAGGGCTAAAAAAGTACTATAAGATGGGGCCAGAGATCGTGAAAGCACTTGATGGAGTAGATCTCAGGGTTGTAAAGGGAGAATACATTAGCATAATGGGACCTAGTGGTTCAGGTAAAACTACACTGTTTAACATGGTCGGTGGGCTTGACAAGCCTACTGCAGGCAAGATCTACATAGATGAAGTAGACATATCGAAGCTTGATGCATATGAGTTAGCATGGCTAAGGTGCAGGAAGATAGGGTACATTTTCCAGACATTCAATCTAATCCCAGTAATGACAGCATTAGAGAATGTCATGCTTCCAATGATATTCGCCGGAGTAGATGCAGAGGAGAGGAGGAAAAGAGCAATAGAGCTCTTGAACAGAGTCGGGCTTGGCGATAGGCTTGAACATAAGCCTGTTGAGCTCTCAGGAGGGCAACAGCAGCGTGTAGCTATAGCTAGAGCTCTAGCAAACAACCCAGCTATCATACTTGCAGATGAGCCTACAGGAAACCTGGACCTGGATACTGGACGTAGCATAATAATGCTCCTACATGAGTTAAATAGAGAGAAGGGAGTCACGGTCATGGCTGCAACGCATGACCTCAAGATGATAGACGTGAGTGATAGGATAGTATGGCTTAGAGACGGGAAGATACAGAGAATAGAGAAGAGAAAGGAAGTTTCACTGAGGGTTTACAGGATAGAGGAAGCGTGAATAGGCTCACAAGGTGGACTCTAGAAGCTCTCTTATCACCCGGTAATATGTCAGATCTTCCCCGACTATTTCTTTATATCTCCTGGTTATCTGAGCAACTAACACAGCTAAGATGTGATAACAGAAGGGAACGCTTCTATTCACTACAACACTCATGAGATGATCCTCACATGAGCAGTAGCAGTATGGTATGACCAAGTACTCCCTCTCCCTTCCAACTACACACCATATGACATCTCCACTGGGAGTAAACACGTACTTTTTGACCTTCCCCTGCATGACTGCCTCTAAGGCTCTTTTAGCTCTGCTTCCATACATGTCAGCTATAGTTTTAATAGCCTCCTCCTCAGAGGCTGTAGATAACCTCTGCTGAAGCAGGAGAGCTGTTTGAGCTATCACAGCCGCCATGATGTCACCCGAGTGTATTCCAATATTGGAGGAGAAGCACTAGCAGTTAGAGGGCTACCAGGGCTGTTACTTAAGTCCAGAGGCTCTGGAGTTCTGGTAGTTGGAGATCTGCACATCGGATTTGAGAGAGAGCTTGCCATGCAGGGGATACATCCAACTTCACAGTGGAGAAGGCTCTTTAGAAAGATAGTAAAAGCCTCCATAAGGCTTAAGGCGGATACTCTGGTTATTTTAGGGGATCTAAAGCATGACGTACTAGGAGGGGGGAGAAGAGAGCTAGCTGAAGCAGGTAGGCTTCTTAGGGAGCTTGGAGAGGCTTTTAAAGAAGTGGTTGTTGTCCGAGGAAACCATGATGGGCTAATAGGAGAGACCATAAAGTCCCTGGGAATGAGCAATATAAGGCTCGAGGAGGCCAAAGGCTTCCTGATGGATAGAGTGTATCTCATGCATGGGCATGCTGCCCCAGATGACAAGCTTATGGAGAGTAAGCTTGTCATACTTGCTCATGCACACCCGGTTTCACCAGGCAAAAGAGGCAAAGTTTTGGTAAAGGGGAGGATCCAGCTAATGGATGAGAAAAGCCTGCCTTTCCTAATCATACCAGCAATGAGCTACCTTGTCCCTGGTCTAGACTACAGTAAGGCTATTGAGTTTCTCCCATTACTTAGGAGGAGTAAGGCTTCAGTGACAGAAGTATATACCATGGAGGGGTAAGCTTGTGGGATGTAGCCATAGTTGGATCTGGACCTACAGGGATATTTGCTGCATATGAGCTTGTGACAAGATCTGATAAGCTGAAGATAGCTATCCTAGAGAGAGGAAGAGATCTCGAGAAGAGGATGTGCCCTATGGCTCTAGGAGGAGGCTGTAGAAAATGCAAACCTTGCCACATGGTTTCTGGTTACGGCGGAGCAGGAGCTTTTTCAGATGGCAAGCTGAACCTGTCACCTGATGTAGGAGGAAGACTCCTCGAGTATGTTGGGCGAAAAAAGCTAGCTGAGTTGATAAGATACGTCGACAGCATCTATGTCAGGTTTGGTGCGCCTGAAGAACTATATGGAACAGATGTTGATAAAATAGAGAGGCTTAAAAGAGAAGCTCTAAGAGAGAATCTGAGGCTATTGACATTTCCTGTAAGGCATATGGGAGAGAAGAGTAAGGAAGTTCTAGCAAATCTGAAGAAGTACCTCGAGGAAAATGGCGTTGAATTCTATTTTGAAACCGATGTAAGCGACATCATAGTTGAAGGAAGAGAGGTAAAAGGAGTTATCTCATCTGAGGGAGAGAAGTTTAGCTCTAAGTACGTTGTTTTAGCACCAGGGAGGTCAGGAGCATCATGGCTTAGAAAGGCGGCAAAGAGGCTTGGGATAGAGGTCTACAACGATACAGTCGATATTGGGATAAGAGTCGAGGTACCGGCTGAAATTATGGAGCCGTACACGAGCATACTTTATGAGCCGAAGTTCATTTATTATACTAGGTCATTTGACGACAAAGTCAGGACATTCTGTGTGTGTCCATATGGCGAGGTAATCACTGAAGTCCATAACGGAATAGTGACTGTTAATGGGCAGAGCAGAGCAGATAACACTACTGAGAACACCAATTTCGCAGTATTAGTTAGTACTAGGTTTACAGAGCCATTTAGAGACCCTATCTCATATGCTCTCGACATTGCTAAGCTAGCTAATAATATAGCTGGAAATAAGCCAATAATACAAAGGCTTGGAGACCTTCTGAGAGGCAGAAGGTCCACACATGAGAGGATAGAGAGGAGCATAGTAACTAGGACATTAGAGGACGTTACACCAGGTGACCTGAGCTATGTCCTCCCCTATAGGTATCTTAGAAACATAATTGAGATGCTGGAGCAGCTTAATAAAGTGATACCAGGGGTTTACTCTGATCACACGCTCTTGTATGGCGTTGAAATTAAGTTGTACTCCTCTAGCCTAAAGCTGAAGAGTACCCTTGAAACAGAAGTTAGAAATCTATATGCTGGAGGAGATGGAGCAGGGGTATCGAGGGGGCTAGTTCAGGCATCAGTCTCTGGGGTTATAATAGCTAGATCTATCCTAAGAAGAGAGGGGCTATACTAGGGGCAGTGGGGGCGCTGGGATTTGAACCCAGGTCTCCAGCTCCCGAGGCTGGAAGGATAGACCACTGTAGCTAGGAGTAGCTACCCCACGCCCCCCAAAGAGCACGTAGATATTTGGGAAATATAAGGCTTCTCATGCTCTCCAGCTGACTTAATAGAGGTTCAGCTAGAGCTCTTGAGAGCTATTGGGAGTAAGCTTCAGTTGCATGAACTCTCTCTTTAGATCCTCTACTATGTCACTTAGTGAAGAGGATATCACCTTTGTATCCGCTATAACAGGCATGAAGTTTGTATCACCAGCCCACCTTGGCACTATATGGACATGGAGATGTTCTTCGATCCCTGCTCCAGCGAGCCTTCCCAAGTTTAGCCCTATATTAAATCCATCTGGACGGTACTTCCTCGTCAGTATCCTGACAGATTCCTTGATCAGATTCCACATAGATTTTACCTCCTCGTATGAGAGTAACAGGAGGTCGCCTACATGTCTAGTTGGAGCCACCATTAGGTGTCCAGGGTTGTAGGGATATTTGTTTACAAGAACCATGGCGTGCGAGTCAACATACAGGAGAAGGCTTTTATCACCATTTTCAGCAACAGCGTTGCAGAAAATGCATCCTCTATCCATGCCCTTACCTATCTCCTCTATGTACTGCCTTCTCCAGGGCGCCCACAGTCTTTTAATCAATGGAACCACCCTGTATAATTAGTATGGCCTCAGCTAAGTCTCCTTTAGCCTTCTTCAATGCCTTTATAGCACTATCTCTGCTACACCCTGTCTGCTCTACTATGAGTTCTATATCTTCCTCGCTTATCTCAACTTCCTCCTCAACTTCCTTCTTAACTGGCGTACCTGTTATCTGCCACTGCTCTAGGTCTTTCATCTTAATCACAGAGACGGCAGGGGCTTCAAAGTAGTATTCGGCTTCTTTGGTCTTTATGATGGCATACTCTACATCTCTGATCTCGATTATGCTCATACCCATCTGCTTCATGAGTCTCCTAAGCTGGCGAGGAGATAGCCCACGAGGCATCTGTGCACCCAACATTATAGGAGAGCCAAATTTAAGTTGAGATAACCTGATACGGTGGTGGGCACGTGTTTGAATGTGAGGTTTGTGGTAGACAGACTGATAAGATTGTTAAGAGGCAAATTGAAGGAGCTATAGTCTCAGTATGCCCTATATGCGCGAGATATGGAGGGAGTGTCAGCTTAGCTGCCATAGGCAGAGGAGCTAAGAGACAAAGGGCTAAGAAGACTCATGTTCAAGTAAGAAAACGCAGGACACATGTGACAGGAGATTTATATGAAAAGTATGAGGTTATTGAAAACTATCATCTAATTGTGAGGAGGAGAAGGGAAGAGCTTGGTATGAAGCAGAAAGACCTTGCAGAGAAGCTTGGCATCAAAGAGTCGATGCTACAGAAGATAGAAGCTGGAAAGTTTACACCTGATATACCGACATGCATGAAGATAGAGGCTGTACTTGGTGTTAAGATACTCAGAGAAACAGCAGACGAGGCTATCCCTATCAGATTCGAGGGAAGAGTAGAGACTGGCCCTACAATAGGTGAAGTTCTTGAGATAAAGAAGGGAAAGAGCAGGAGATTTGGTTAGGCAGTTGACGATCAGGTAAGATTAAGTAACACAGAGGACTTACTACTTAGGGGGTTAAGTGAAGGGCAGCAGGCTAGCAGAGCTCATAACATTTCTGGTTAATGGCCACGGTGACGAAGAGATTTTAAGAGTAAGTAACGTGCTATTGAAGGGGGAAGCTGAGGAGAGAAGGATTGCTGAGGCTGCAAATCTCAAGCTCCAGCTCGTAAGGAGGGCTCTTTATAGGCTACATGAAAACCACATTGTAAGGTATAGGAAGGTCAAGGACAATGAGAAAAAGTGGTATGATGTCTTCTGGGAACTTGATGTAGATGGGCTTAGAATGAGCTTACGTAAGAGAGCCAATAAGGTTATAGAGGCACTGACTCGCAAGCTTGAGTATGAGAAAAGTAACATAATATACGCATGCACCAGTGACGAGTCTCATCTTAGAGTATCGCTTGAGCAGGCAGCTGAAAGAGACTTTAACTGCCCCGTATGCGGGTCACCTTTATACCCAAGCGATAACGGGAGAGTTGTCAATAAGCTTACAGATGTGATTAGTAAGCTTGAGCACATTGAGGTAGTCGAAAGGAGGTAGGGGCATTTAAGGTAATAATAGCAGATAGGCTAGACTTACTCAGCCGTAGTCTAGCAAAGAAGGCAGCTAAGGACTTTGAGGGTTACCTGAAGAAGTTAGCAGGTAACCTCAGGCTAGATAAGATCAGAGTTGAGGGGGATAGAGGGTGGACAAGCGTTTCCGCATACGGAAGAGATGAAAGAGCCTTTTGCTGCTTTCTTTGCGTTAGGTTTGGTATAGTAAGCGGGTTTGGAGAAGCTAAGAGAGGGGAGGCTATTAGAGGGCTCTTCTTAGTGAAACCGGAGGCAAGAAGGATCACTGGGAGAGTTTTTCTGGAGGAAAAAACAGTACTACTTGATATCAAAGGTAAGCTTAAAGGAGTTATCGGGAAAGCTTGGGTGCCAATGTGGGTGGAAGTCTTAGGTAGAGAAGAGAGGATTCGTGTCTCACTATGCAATAGGCAAGCAAGGTTCTACAGGAGGATGGCGGTAGGGGGGTATGTACAAGTAGTTGTGAACGGCCTCCTCTTAGAAGAGGACATCAAAGAGCTGCATCGACCTGGATGGAGGGTATTCAGAGATGGAGCCATGATCTATCAGGTGATTTGCCCAAGTAGGCAGGCAGTAGCTGTGGTAGACATTCTGAAGGCGAGGGGTATTCAGCAATTTGTGGTTATCCACCCTCGGGAAATCCTTAAGTACTCAGTTAGGTAGGTGTATTGTGAGCCGGGGTGCTCTAGAGGCTTGGCCGGAGAGCCTGGTAGGAGGC
>Ga0164311_10000115_pt1 | contig 29067 bp, 26 predicted proteins | sample GuaBasSedimGuay2_FD_121796 | JGI IMG/M metagenome (GOLD analysis project Ga0164311, IMG submission 121796) | Subseafloor sediment microbial communities from Guaymas Basin, Gulf of California, Mexico - Guay2, Core 4569-9, 9-12 cm | ecosystem: Environmental > Aquatic > Marine > Hydrothermal vents... | reverse complement strand
GTCGAAGGCTTCTTCAATACTTAGTTTGTGTTTTGAGGCTATTTCATAGAGGCCTTCTTTGGGTCCACCGAAAGCTATTAAAACTTTCTTATTACCTAAAATGTTTTCCTTAATTAAATCTATGACCTCCGTGACTCTTTTACCATACCTTGAGGTGGCTATTTTAAAATCCCATTTTCTATTTAATAGTCTTCTAAGATCCCTGCAGGAAGATATCTTAAAGCAAAGATAATGATTAACTTGTTTCTCACTTACTATTTCACCTAGAGGCTCGTGGTTGCTTTTTAATATTTTTACATAAACTTTATTTCCAACATTAGTTTTACCATTATATGATACCTTAACTAAGTTCTTTGCACCTACATCGACATACATGTATTTTCTACGTATTTTTCTAACTAAGCCTTCTCTAACCTCACCTTCTCTAAGAATAGCGGTTTGGGGATGATTTGGTGTTTGGAGTGGAGGAAGTATTCCAGCATATCTCAATGTTTCCTTTAGAGGTATGAGTTTTCTTCTCAGGTAGGGTGGTGTTCTCAAGTATTCTAAGATATCTACAATAAGTTTCTGTTCAGAAGCAGCTTCAGGTTTATCATTGTATACTACTATTTCGTTAACTCTATGTATTGCAGCTGCCCTAGCGATAGCCCCTATTTTCAGTGTTTTCAAGTAGAGAGTTTCTTCTACTAATGTAACACTGGTTGGAATAGCTATTGCTAGGTAGGCTTTTCTTTTAGGTGGAGGATAGGGGTAAGGGCTTTTCTTTAAAACACTAAACAATAATTACACCTAAAAACCGGGAATTAAAGATGCTATGCTGAAGGCAGTGTTGTAGTTAGCTTCTATCTTTTACCCTTTCTCTTCTTACCCTTCTTCTTCTCCTTAGCTTTTTCCTGTTCCTTGGTTGTTTCTCCTAAACCCATGAATAATGTTGTTTTCTGCCTGCCACCCATGTATACCACCTTAACCATGCATTTACTTTGGATCCTACTTTTTCTTAAGCTACGGTTAAGTTTAAACTTTTTCAGTTCCACAGTTTAAATAGGCGATGATGAGTTTGCCGAGTACGGAATTGTGAAGAACAAAAGATTGCTGATGCCTTAAAAATCATATATGTAAGATTTCGCTAAGGTTTGCTTCTGTAACTATAAACCATGTGAACAATGCTATTGAAAGAACAAGTATTATTATTGATATTGCAAGCAATACTAAAGGTTTTACATTTGACCTCTTTTCTTCCTTCTCCTTAACTTTTGCTTTTTTTACTTTCTTTTTCTTTCTGGCCTTCTTGACCATAACTTCTTCCTCAAAGAATATTATTTATAGTTCAAAACATATGTATAACTGCTGATTAATATTAATTTTGCAGTAATACATGGTGTTGAGGAATGAAGGTGTTAAGGATCTACTTTACGACATATGATGAGGAACTGTTTTCTAAAATATATGAGTATTTAAAGGATTTTCTTAAAGGTAAAGATATTATCGTACATAGGAGTATTGTTGTACCTGAATTCCGCTATGTTGAAGTAATAGACTTCAGCGATGACCCTATTTCCGTTAAAGATAATATTGAGAAGAAGTTTAAGGTAAAAGTTAAGATCGATGTTATTAAGAAAGTTGTTCCATCACATAGAGATAAAAGTTAAAAGTCTAAGGAGCATTTTATTGAAAGTGAACTATAGTACTCATTAACGCCCAGGGTGTTTAAATGGGTAATGTAGGCTTAGTGGAAAAGCAGTATAAACCTTTAGAGTTAGAAGAAAAAATACTGAAGTTTTGGAAGGAGAAGAGAGTTTATGATAAAGTAAGGGAGAAGCTTAAAGGTAAACCTAAGTTTTACTTCTTAGATGGCCCACCGTATCCTTCAAGCGATGTTCCACATATAGGTACTGCTTGGAATAAAGCGATAAAAGATACTGTAATCAGATATTATAGGATGAAGAGATTTTTCGTATGGGATCAGCCAGGCTATGATACACATGGTCTACCAATAGAAGTTGCTGTTGAGAAAAAACTTGGTCTTAAGAGTAAAAAAGAAATTGTTGAAAAAGTAGGTATAGCGAAGTTTATTGAAGAATGTAGGAGACTTGCACTTACAAATGCTTCCCTAATGAGCAAAAGGTTTGAACGACTAGGAGTTAGTATGAAATGGGATGATCCCTACTACACTTTAACACCAGAATACATTGAGTCCGGATGGTGGCTTATAAAAAGAGTTTATGAACAAGGGCTTTTGAAGAAAGGTGTTAAAGTTGTTTGGTGGTGTCCACGCTGTGAAACAGTTTTGGCAGACTATGAAGTTCAAGAATATAAAGACCTAGAAGACCCATCAATATTTGTAAAATTCCCCATAGAGGGTCGTGAAAAAGAATACCTACTCGTATGGACTACTACACCATGGACATTACCTGCTAACATGGCTGTAATGGCTCATCCAGAACTAGTTTACGTTAAAGTAGAATATAATGGTGAAAAGCTAATATTGGCTAAAGTTAGGCTTAAACATGTTTTTGAAAAAATAGGTGCCGAATTCAGAATTGTAGAAGAATTCAAAGGAAAAGACATTGAAGGGTTAAGATACGTACCTCCTTTACTTGAAGAAGTTGAAGCTCAAAGAAAATATAGAAGCGATAAAACACATAGAGTTGTTTTGTCTGAATATGTTTCACCATATGAGGGTACAGGTCTTGTTCATACGGCTCCAGGTCATGGCGAAGAAGACTTCAATGTAGGACTACAATATGGGCTTCCCGCAGTAAGTCCTGTAGACGAGCATGGTGTATTTACTTCTGAAGCAGGAAAATATGCTGGATTCCATGTTAGAGAAGCAAATAATATAATTATAGAGGATCTTAAAAAGAAAGGATTACTTTTATACTATGAAACTATTGTTCATAAATACCCTGTTTGCTGGAGATGTAAAACACCTCTAGTTCTTAGAGCAACAGAGCAATGGTATATAATGGTAACTAAGCTTAAAGATAAAATGCTTGAAGAAGCAGATAAAATAGTTTGGATTCCTGATTGGGCGAAGGAGAGATTTAAGAATTGGCTTAAAGAGCTTAGAGACTGGGTTATTTCAAGGCAGAGATATTGGGGTATCCCCTTACCCATTTGGGAATGCAAGAACTGCAAGAACATATTTATACCTTCAAACGTTGAGGAGCTGAAGTCAAAATCTATAGTTAAACTTGAGCTTAAGGATCTACATAAACCATGGATCGATGAAGTTAAGTTGAAATGCTCTAAGTGTGGAAGTGTTATGGAAAGAGTGCCAGATGTTTTAGATGTATGGTTTGATAGCGGTATAGCATTTTATGCAAGCCTCTTCTATCCTAAGAAACGTAAGCTTTATGAAGAGCTTAGCCCGGTGGACTTTATAGTTGAAGGACACGATCAAATAGCTGGATGGTTCTTCAGCCTCCTTAGATCAGGAGTTTTAGGTTTCGGTAAAACACCTTATGTTAAAGTTGTAGTTCACGGATACATGCTTGATGAAAAAGGTAGGGAAATGCATAAAAGCCTTGGAAACTTCGTTTCAGTCGATGAAGTTGTTGAAAACTATGGCGCAGACACCTTAAGATTCTGGGTTTTACAAAATACTATATGGGAAGATGTAAGATTTTCATGGAAAAAGCTTGACCTAGCGTTCAGAGACTTAAACATACTATGGAATATTTTCGTTTTCGCATCAACATACATGAACCTAGATAGATTTGACCCTACAAAATGGAACCTAGAGAAAGTAGAAAAATGGCTTAAATTCGAGGACAGATGGGTTTTCTCAAGGGTAAATAGGCTTATCAGAGATGTTGACGATCTTATAAGAAGATCATTAGTGCATGAAGCTTTAAGAAGAATAAGGAATTTTATAGTTGAGGATTTAAGCCATTGGTACATAAGACTTATTAGAAGAAGGGTTTGGGTTGAAGCTGAAAATCCAGATAAAATAGCCGCGTATACAACATTATATAGCGTTCTTAAGAACTTATTATTAATATTAGCTCCAATAACACCCTTCGTAACTGAAGAGCTATATCAGCAGTTCATAAGACCTGCTGAACCAAAACTTCCAGAAAGCATTCACCTAATGGAGTGGCCTAAGTACTCTAAAGAAATGATTAGAGACGATTTAGAAGAGGATATGGAATATGCTAAGAAAATTGTTGAAGCAGCTGCAGCAGCCAGGATGAAAGCGGGAATAAAGATTAGGCAGCCATTACTTGAGCTGGTAATACTTTCAAATAATAACAGGCTCTCAAAGTCAGTGAGTAGAATATTAGACATTTTAACATCGCAAGTTAATGTTAAAAGAGTTAGGGTAGAACCATTAGATAAATCTGAGAAGTACGTTAAGTATAGAGTTAAGCCAGTATATTCAAGATTAGGTCCTGTTTTAAAGAAGGACATGGCAAAGGCAATTGAAATATTTGAAAAACTGGGTAATGAAATAGCTAAAACTGTTCTCGATAAGGGATCTTATGAATTACATGTAAAGAATAGAGTGTACAAAATATCTAAAGAGGATGTTGAAATAACTGAAGAGCCTATAGAGAATTATATGTTTAAAGAATTTGACTATGGAAAAGTTGTTTTAAATGTTAAAATAGATGAAAAAGTTGCAGCTGAAGGGCTTGCAAGAGATGTTGTTAGAAGAATACAGTTTATGAGAAAAGAGCTTGACCTACCAGTAGATGCGTTCATAAACGTTACAGTTAAAGTTCCTGATGAAACAGCAGTAAAAATGCTTGAGGAATGGAGATCATACATTATAGAAGAAGTTAGGGCAAAAACATTAACTATAACGACTAAGGAGCCCAAAAAATACGAAGGCTACGTTAAAACATGGGAGATAGGTGATGAAAGGTACATTATAGCAGTAAAACGCCTTTAAACCTACTCCACTTTTGGAGCTAAGAAGTACGTTACTTTACCCTCACCTAGAATGGTAAACGCTAATTTCAATGGCATTCTTGTCGAGAAACTTACTTCTACAGTATCAGCAACCTTGGTTAGTGAAACAATGTTCTTAATATGCTCTATAGCATAAGTGGATTTTGAAGGTTCTTTAACTTCAAGAGATATTAGAGCTCCAGATTCTTTAGAAATTCTAGTTTCAGTTTCAGATGTTTCCCCTTTACCTTTGATTATAAGCTCATCTTCTGTTTCAGCAGAAAACTCGACAACATCACCTATAGTTTCAGCATCCTTAATAGCGTGTTTTAGCGGTTCAGAATGTATTATTGCATTAACATTCAGTTCGATACGTGGTTCCGGAAGTTCTTCTTCAGCAGTTTCAATATTTAATATCTTATAGAGTTTAGAATAGGCTCCTATTATTGAAAACTTAGCATATCCTTCTTCAAGAGCTATTTCTAACTTATCGTCTCTCTTACTTCTTTTAAGAAGCTTTAAAAGAACCGCAGTATTGAAACCTATCTTAACTTCCTCTTCTACATCATATTCTTCGAAAAGAATTGAAGGTAATTCCATAATAAACATAGAAACCTTGGCTGGATCCAGTGCTCGCAAAACAACTTTCTCTGGTGTAAATTTCATTGAAGCCTCATCAACAACTCTGGACAGTGCTTCTATAATACTAGCGAAAGCTCTGGCTTCAGGTAGTATGGCTTTCAAACTAAACCCCGTTGTAGAATTAAGTTAAGCTTAGATTTAAACTTTGAAAGTTATTAAACTTAATTCTTCCATGTACTTTCTAGTGTTCAATATGAAATCATTGAATTTCGAGATAGGGACTATAGGGACATTATTTATCGTATTTCTAGAATGTTCAGCTAAGGTAACGATTACAGGCAATATTTTTCCTCTCCTAAAACCTACATCAACAACTCTAGCTCTTATAGCATAGCTAAGTAATTCAACGCGAGAAATATGTCTTTCAACATGGTTTCTTAATATGCTGAAATGTGTTCTTTTCCAATGCTTACAATCTATAGCTAATGCTAGTGCTTCTTTAAACCCGAAAACATCTATTTCAAATCTACCTTCACTAAAACCTCCCCTAAGCCCTCTATAAACCATGAATCCATGTGCCTCAAGAATTTTACTAGCATATCTTTCAAAATCTCTCCAATTAAGCCCCCCAGCCACGGAATCGTGCGTTAAACCTGAACGTAACCCCTCAATCGCTAAACCTATGACATTAGAGACTTCAACTCTGCCATCATACACTCTGACAAGATCTTGGCTTTCTAAAGACAACAACAGTCTTTCAAGAACTTCAGGAGCAACCTTAAGTATTTTCTTTAAAGTTTCAAAGTCTATGTATCTAACGTAAAGCAAGTGCTTAATTAAATCAGCTAACAATGTAGCCATCATCGACACTACTTAAAAATATGTCATAAAATAATTTATGTTTTGTTGAAACATAGGCTTAAACCCATTTTAAATATGTATTTATTAAATTTAAAATAGTAAAATACGTCTTTAACCTTGCTATATATAGTATAGAAGTTAGCCATGATAATGAAATAGAGAATTGATCTCTCAAAAGCTTAGCTTAGAAACTTGAAACCCTCGGTGTAATTTGCTACTATCATATGCAAATTCTAAAGAAGCAAGGATAGCTCAAATAATTTATGAACAAGCTAATATACTAAGTTAAATTTACTAACCGATTTCTCAGAAAGAAGAAAAATAAAATAAGACTTTGTTTAAATCTATATTTATAACTAGACTAACCAGTGTAAAACCTAAAGAGGTTATTTACAATGGTTGATCCCAGGGTTTGCAAATTAGCTGAACTTATTGTCAAATATTCTACTGAAATGCGCCCTAGAGATGAAGTAATTATAGTGTCACCTATTATAGCAAGGGATTTAGCTAGGGAAATATATAGGCAAAGCCTACTAGTAGGTGCTTTTCCATACGTTCACTTCTACGATGAAGTTTTAGAAGAAATCTATTACAAGTATGCTAAGGATGAGCAGTTAAAACACATACCTCCCCATGTGGAAGTTATTTTTGAAAAAGCCACTGTTCACATAAACATCTTGGCTGTATCTAACTCTAGAAGACTAAATAATGTAAACCCTGAAAAGATAAAGATACATAGCGCTGCAAGAAGAGGTATCATGAAGAAGTTCATGGAGAGGGAGGCTAAGGGAGAAGTAAGATGGGTTGTTTTACCTTATCCGACGCCTTCAATGGCGCAGGAGGCTGGAATGTCAACAGTAGATTTCGAAGACTTTGTCTTTAAGGCCTGCCATGTAGATAAAGATGACCCTATTGCAGAATGGAGGAGAATTCATGAGCAACAGAAAAGATACGTTAAATTCCTTAGTAAAGTTGATGAAATAACAGTTCTAGGTCCTGAAACAGATTTGACAGTTTCGGTTAAAGGTAGAAAATGGATTAATGCTGACGGTAAGAAAAACATGCCTGACGGAGAAATTTTCACATCACCTATAGAGGATTCGGCAAATGGCGTAATAAGATTTACATTCCCAATACTGTATAGAGGATTCGAAATAAGAAATGTTAAGCTAAGATTCAAGGATGGAGTTGTTGTGGAAGCTACGGCTTCTGAAGGTCAACAGTTTCTTAATAAGCTACTTGAGACCGATGAAGGAGCTAAAAGACTAGGGGAAATAGCTTTCGGAACAAACTATGAAATAAATGTTTTCACAAAGGAAATATTATTTGACGAGAAAATGGGGGGAACCATACACTTAGCTATTGGTAGAGGTTTTCCTGAAGCCGGAGGCAAAAACTTCTCTACAGTTCACATAGACATGATTAAAGATATGAAAGAAGGAAAAGTATATGCTGATGGGGAACTTATTTATGAAAAAGGAAAGTTTCTTATTTAATCAAATAAACATCTTCATCTATTTTTAAACCCTTAGCTTTAGGCTTACCAAAGCGGATTTCTTCTAATCTATGTAGCTCCTTAATATCGTCAGCTAGGGGCTTCATTTCTTCGGGAATGAAAATTACACCTTTGATTGGCTGTGCAAATGAAATATTCAATTTCTTCTTATAACCCCAGATTGCACTATTGACTTCCATAAATTTCTTTAACAGTTTAGCGTAGCCTTTATTCCATTCGGGATTAGGCTTTGGAAACTCTTCTATATGAATACTTTTTGCTGAATACATTTTTCTCCATAAATAATCAGTTATGTAAGGCATTATTGGTGCTAGTAGTTTTAGAGTACATTTCAAGACCGTGTGTAAAGTGTACCATGCAGCTTTTTGCTCAGCTCCGCCATATTTTTTATTCCTATTGTATGCTCTACGTTTAGCTGCTTCAAGATAGTGCGATGCAAAAACATTCCAAACAAACTGGTAAATACTGTTAGCCGGTTCGTAAACGTCGAGTTCACTGTAGGCCTTATCACATTTCTCTATGAGGCTATTTAATTCTTCTAAAATCATTAAATCTAATGGTCTTAGTACAACTTCTTCCTTTTTAGGTTCAGGGAACGATGAAATGAACCTGGCAATGTTCCATAGTTTTGTTGCGAAAAGACTGCCGGACTTAATTGTTTGTTCAGAAAACCTGTAGTCGCTTCCAAGTTTAGATGCTGCAGCAGCCCAGAACCTGAAAGCATCTGCACCGTATTTTTCAACGAACGGGTCGGGATCTATTACGTTACCTTTGCTCTTATGCATTGCTTCTCCTTTTTCATCAAGCCCCATTCCGGTTATTCTAACCCATCTAAAAGCTGGTTTTCCTGTTATCTGGTATACTCTTAAAATGCTGTAGTATAGCCATGTACTGATAATGTCTAGTCCTTGAGGCCTCATAATATTCCCGAAGGCTTTTTCAAAGAATTCCTTGTTTCTTAAATAGCCGCTTACATACAGTGGTGAAATTGAAGAGTCAAACCATGTATCAAATACTTTCTTTTCGCCTATCATATTTTCTGAAGAAGCTCCACATTTAGGGCATTTTTCGATAGGGCATTTTTCCCTCCATGGAACATAGTATTTTCCGGGCTTAGGTAAAATTATTGTTCCACATTTACCGCATTTCCATAAAGGTATTTCAGTACCATAGTATCTGCTTCTTGAAATAGGCCAGTCTGTTGAAATCGATTCTACCCAGTCAATAAGCTTTCTCTTATGGTGTTCAGGGTAGAATGCCATTTTATCAATAACTTTCTTTAATTTATCTTTAAACTCAAGTTGTTTTAGAAAATATTCTTTCACATGAATAAATTCTACAGGTGTTTTACATCTCCAGCAAACGGGTATTGAGTGTTCGACTTTCTCCGTTTTAACGAGTAAGCCGCGTTTTTTAAGCTCTTTAATAATTTCATTTCTAGCTTCTTTAACCTTTAACCCCTTAAGAAAACCTGATTTCTCATTTAACTTACCATCTTTATCTATCAAAATTACTGGCTTAAGGTTCAATTCCTTAAATAGTCTAATGTCTCTTTGGTCTCCGTAGCTGCAAACCATGACAAGTCCAGTACCGAACTCCAGTTTTGCTTCTGGATGTTCAATAATACGTACTTCCTTATTATATATAGGAACTATAGCGTGTTTTCCTTGAAGATAATAGTATCTCTCATCTTTAGGATTATATATTACTGCATCGCATGCACCTAAAAGTTCAGGCCTCGTTGTAGCGATAACTATGTCTTCTCCTGTTTCTTTAACCTTAAACTTAATGTAGCATAGTAATGTTTCTTCTTCTTTACGTTCGAGCTCGGCATCGCTAAGAGTGGTTCTGCATCTAGGACACCAGTTAACAGGTCTTTCAGCTTCATAGATTAGTCCTTTTTCCCACAGTTCTATGAATGTTGTTTGGGTTATTCTCCTGTATTTAGGACTGTCAGTTCCATCTTTAATATAGTAAAAACTACATCCAAGCCTCCTCCAAACGCTGACAAGTTCTCTTTCAACCTTATCTAGAAATTCTCTACATAGATTAAGGAATTTCTCCCTACCTTCAGGTGTTTTCGCTAGCTCATGTGGGTTGATTTTCCTAACCTTTTCAACTTGAACTTCAACAGGTAATCCGTTTCTATCAGCATAAAATGGTAGAAAAACATTGTAACCCTTCATTCTAAAGTATCTGCCAACCATATCTATTTGCGTATAGTGTGCAGCACCGCCAACATGCCATTTACCTGAAGGATAAGGTGGCGGAGTATCTATTACAATTACCGGTCTAGGGTCTTTAGGGTCGAAGTGGAATTCATAAATTCCTTCTTCATCCCACAGTTTTCTAATTTCCAACTCTTTATCTTTATTCCAACGTTTCTCTTTAATTTTCGGAGTATACTTCATTTCACCAATAGGCTTTCCCTCATAGTTTTGTGTTGAGAGAGGATAACTTGTCTTATAGCCGAAAACACTTTTCCCCTACTTTCTATTTAATTTTACCTTTATAGCTTAAGTAGGGTAAACTGCTTCCAGAAAATTTAACTGTAAGGTTTAGGAAAGAGAACATCTGGTAAGGGTTCTTGTCTCTCTCAGAACACTTTATAAGGACTTTTAAAAAATACCTTGGAAAGCATGGAAAAAGAATATTATCTATAGCTAAAATTACTGGGCAGAAAAAGGTAAAAATAGGATTGAAGGGGCTTTACTGGTTTTATAAGGAGTATTCTCCTAACTATCCGAAGTTAGAATATTTAGTTAAAGATATTTTGAGTGATAAAGATGAACTAACTAAACTTAATGCACTAGGTATAAGACTTGTAAAGATAGACCATGAAATTTACATTGAACTTGACATTAAAACTTTAGAGAACATTCTTAAACTAAGCGACTAGTAAAGCTTCTCTTTCAACAAATTAAATTACTAAACTATTTCAATAATGTTTATGTCAAGCCTAACAATTAAGCATAGAACAAACATATGGTATATGATGAATTTTTAACGCTTTTTACTGACATATATTCCATATCCTAGGTATTTGAAATAATTTTTAGTGGCATTTTTAGGAGGTTTCATTTCCCTTATATACTTTCTGAAGGCTGGAGAATGTATAATAAGGAATAAGAATCTATACCAGCCCCTTAAATAGTCTCTTAAACCCAGCCATCTAATTTCATTGACAATCAGGCTTAGAGCTTTCATTCTATGCGTTTTAACTACTATGTTGGTTAGACCTGAGTTTTTCAGTAGTTCTTTCCAGCCATCGGATGGCAGAATTTCTTTAACACCCGTAGTATGGGTTAAGTATTCAATTAATTCTATTGGTGGCGGCGTTTTTATCCATGTACTTTCATTAAATCCTACAGAACCTCCTGCCTTTACCACTCGCACATATTCATTTACTGCTTTTTGCTTGTCTTCTATAAATGCGTTTACAGATTCGCAAATAACGGAATCGAAAACATTGCCTCTGAAAGGAAGATTCTGTGCATCTGCAATTACAAACTCTACTTTATTTTGTACTTTCTCTCTTTTCACTCTCCTTACTGCCCAATCAACCATCTTTTTGAGAACATCTATGCTAACAACTTTACATTTACACTTTTTTGCTAAGTAACATGTAGTTGCACCAACACCGCAACTGACTTCTAAAACCCACATACCTTCACCTATACCACATAGTTCAATTAGTTCTCTCGTAGCCTTTAAACCGCCTAAATGTTTTGTACCGCCCCAGTAAGCTTGTAGGTTAAAATATGAGAGCTTAAGTTCTGAAGCATTTTCCAATATTAATCATCTGTTCTTCTTTACTACGTATTCTAGCAAGTGAATTGATTCTCAAATATTTAAAATGCATGGGGATAACTTGTGAACATGATCTAAGAAGCATTTGCTGAACCTAAGAGGCCCGCTCGTTAACACCAGCCTTCCCACATAATACTATTTAGACTTCGGACACGGGTTCACATCTCATCGCGGGCCATTTTTATTTATTTATATTTCTCGGTAAAGAACTCTACTGTTTTCCTTAACTTTACTATCTAATTCCGTGATAGCTTTAAAAACATCCTTAGTGTTTTCCTCAGCAATATCATCAGCTAATGCCACAGTGCTTTCAGCTTCTTTAGCTTTTTTACTAAATAGATCTAATGCAATGATATGCTATTACAATACATATGTATGTAAGACTTATATCATTGAAACTTCGGAGTAGAGTATGTTATAACGTTTTACATGGTGAACAGTAGCTACTATAGTTAAAGAGAAACCATGTGTTTATACTTTTCACCTATACCAAGAAAGTTTCTTGACCTTGTAAGCGAATAGGAAAGAGGCAAGAACACATTACGTTTACCTTGAAAGCTTATTCCTCAATGTTACACAAGGGTATTAACTCTTGCTATAAAGGGAGGTAATAAGCAGAATTCCAAAAACTACATTTTTAACCTAAAATATCATATGTTATTAGGTGGTTTTTCACGGGTGATGAGAAAGAATTATGGACTATATGGAATGGTAGAGAACTTATCTGGAGTGGTAATGGTAAAGAATACTTGAGAGGTGTGGGCGTAAAGTATCTTAAGCATCAAGCTTTCGAAGAGGGCTATAAAAAACTTCTTAGAAACTATAAGCCAAAGGGGAAATATAAACTGCTATTGTTCATGCCTTGTAGCTATGCTAAACCCTATTCGCGAAGCTATATTCACTACTTCATAATTAAAACATTAAAAGAAACAGGGTATTATAATGACATACACCAGGTAATACTTACAAACGCTGGTATTGTACCTAGAGAACTTGAGGAATATTACCCATACGTAGCATACGATTGGAACCCGCAATACGAAACCATGGAAATAAAGAAGCTATATATCCAAGTACTATATGAAAGACTGAAAAGCTTCATACTGAAATTTAGAAATTACTATGAAAACATGGCATGTTATCTCAGATGGAATAGTGATAGCTACAAAGCAATTAAGTTAGTTGAGAAAGAACTGAAAGTAAGTATACCCAATCTAGCACCAAGAAATGTTCCTAAAGAGGAAATAGAGAAAGCAGCTTTAGGAATATATACTTACGAAGAAGACATAGTACTAATAACTGAAACAGCACTTAAAACATTAAAGGAAAGCATAAGGAAGATAGTAAGTGGGAAATAGAAAAATACATTTTAGGTCCAAAACGATGCTAGGTGTCTTTAGAGAAGACGGCAGATTAGGTAAAAGACTCATAATAATATTTAAGGGGCTACCATGTAGTTGGAATCGTTGTATATTTTGCCCTTTCTTTATAGAGCAAGGTAGCTTAGAAGAAGTAATTAGGGTAAACAATGAAATATTGAATAAGGCAAAGAAAGTTTTATGGAAAGAAAATATTGAAAGAATATCAGTCTTCAATGGAGGAAGCTTCTATGAACTACCGTTAAATGTGGTTTTAAAATTATCAGAAATTACTGAAAACAAAATCGTTGATATTGAAACAAGACCTGAATTTATTAGTAAAGAAGTGCTATTAAAAACGAAACAAATACTTAATGCTAAAGAACTTGTAGTAAGAGTGGGTTTTGAAAATTTCAATGAGAAAATAAGGAATATAGTTTTAAATAAAGGTATATCTCAGGAAGAAATAACTAGACTATCAAAACTAAGAGAGAACTTTAAAAGAGAAAACATACCGATAAAGCTAATAGCCTACGTACTTTTCGGAATCGAAGGCGTTCCTGAAGAAACTATAGTTGAAAGTGTTGAAAAATTCAATAAACTCTTCGACGGGGTTATAGCTATAAAGTATAGGAGATATTTAAAACATCACCCTAAAGAGATTCCCATATCGGAAAACCTAGTTAATTTCTTAAAGAGAAACACACTACTTATCGATTGGAGTACAAGTGAAATAAATGTAGTCGGCAAAGTTAAAACTTAAACTAGATTTAGAAGTAATAGATACTTGTTTCTCTTTAAGCAATGGAAAAAATATTTGTGTTTAAAGGTTTTCCTTGAAATGTTTTAGTCTAAAGTAGGTCTTACCAGAATACCTTCCTCTACTAGTTTTAGCTTATGACGCAAATCTATGAGTTTATTATGAAGCTTAAAAAGTCTAGTTGCTGACGCTATCATTTCTAACCCTTTAATAGCAGTGTCCGCTATTGTTAAGAATTCGTCAAGTGGTTCGAAAACTTTATTTACATCATCGCCTAGACTGCCTATAAACATTTCCAGAAATAATTTAGGATCTGCATCTAGGAAGGCTAGTAAGCCTGAATTTCCTAAGTAGTCAAATAGTTCTTCATGTTCTTCCATAACCTCCTCGCACAGATTTTCTGCTAACGCATTATATGCTTCTTCGCATTTTAGGAGTTCTGATAGGTATTCCTTACCAACCTTGATTATTTCTTTTTTAATGCGGATAATGTCTTTTCTTCTTTGCTCTTCCAACTTATCTATACTTTCTAGTTTTCTATACATTTCATTATATGCTTTAGGAGACATTGATTCTATAATTTCATCAAGCCAGTCTAAGGGCTTGTTAACTAGTTTATCTAGTGGTGCTATTAGTTCTTCATCTATTTTTTCATTATCAACACCTAGTCTCGTTTTAAGGTATGATAGAAATGCTTTTCTAGTTATAGGGTCTACTTCAAAGCCGCTCTTATTTGAGACATAAAAACGGGCGAGATCGTCATAGGACTTAATAAGCTCTGCATATCTATCTCTCGCCGCCTTAATGGCACCTAAAAACCGTTCTTCTCCTTCCCCCACAGCTACACCCATTTCCTTACTTATTTCTTCAGCAGTTTCTTCCTTCATAACATGTTCAGTTCGTTTTGCTGGTAATGTTTTTGCCGTAGATGGTATGGTTTCTCTTCTCTCCTTCTTCACAGCTTGTTGTGGTTTTTTCTTAACCTCTCGAATTTTTTCTTTATGCGCTACTACTTTCTTAGCTTGTTCTACACGAGCTTTTTTCTCGGTTACTTTCCTTGCTGCTTCAAGGGGTTTTTTCTTTACAGCTTTCTTCCTTAACTTAAGAATTTCCTCGGACATATGCTCTACTTCTTTCATAGTAGTTTCAATAGGGGGTAGTATTTTATTTATGTCAATAGTTTCTAAAGGCTTTTCTTCTTCAGCTTTTTTCAAGAGCTTAACGTGATATTCGACGTTTTGCTTGAATAGAATTGTTGTTTCTCCAAGAACCTTTTCACTTGTATTTATAGCTTTATACTCAAGTACTAAAGGTATACCTACGTAGGCAACTTTACCTTCAGCCTTAAACTCACTTACAGTATCTCCTGTATTGCTATTCTTTTCTTCAATAGTGTATTTGAAATTATATGCTTCTACTATTATGTTTTCCGATAGCTGATATGTTGTTTTATCCTTTAACTCTATAACCATCCGCATTTTCCCTGAGATTTCTAAATTACGTTGTACAAACTTTATTTCAGCAGGCGCCGAAGGATATTTATTTTCAATAATGCTTTCACCATGTACATGTAACGTTATTGGTGTTTCGAAAACAAACTTCTTACCTTCTTCGAAAGGTAGGAGGGATGCAAAGTTCCAGTCGTTAACATGGGGAGAGAATGTTAAATCATAGTCTACAAGACTGGCGTTTACAGTTCCACGTCCTTCCACTGTATCTAAGCTTTGTGATTTTGAATAATAACCTGAGCTAAAACTAACTGTGCTTTGAACTTTTTTCCCTTTAACAACATCTTCCTTAACTTCGAAAACCGATATAATCTTATTGCTTATTTCACTGTAACTACTTTTTCCCTCATAGATATATGTTCTAGTCCATGTATAATTTAGCGGGGGCTTGTGATAATAGTATCTAAGGAATTCCTTCTCAACACCAGAACCGCTTGCTGCTTTTGATTTAGTAACACGGTTGCGTGAAATTAATAGATTTTTACTATAAATTTCTACATTCTCGTACTCGCTTAGTACCCCCATACTCTTACTTGTGGATCTGCTTTGTTTAACGTAAAATTCTGAATTTCCATGTCTCATAATTTTAATATGTACTTCAATTTTAATGTCTCTGCTATACTGTTGACGTTGTGGAGCAGCTTGTGATGTTGAAAATATTGTTGTGCTTTCGCTACTTTCTCTATAACGACTCAATAAAATATCGCCATTCTCTAGTTTAAACCCTCCTTTCCCACCCATAATTACACTTCACAATTACATTGATCTGATTATGTTTTAAATGAAATGATATAAAAGGTTGCTTATATCTAATGTTATGTGCGTTTTTTGAAGCTAAAAGAGCTGGAAAATGTTTTTATTAAGATGTTAATAATGCCATTAGGTAAATTTTAATTAACTTAAAGGTTTAATGTTCCTTAACCTTTGCGATAAGTTTCTCTGTAATTTCTTTTAGTATAGAAGATCATTCCATCTCTCTACACGTATAGTCTTTAACTATTTCAGCAGGCTTCTTGGCTTTATTCTTTCCTTCAACTGTACCATAGAATGTAAGTTCTAAGCTTTGTCTGACAGACGCCATAAGCTCCATGTTCTAACATTATGTTTATACCTTGCTTCAACAATTGAATCACAGTATGTTTTCTATATAGTACTAATTTCGTCTTTTCCAACAGTATTGAGCCTGTCTGAGTTGTAATTTCAACTATGGTTTTTAAAATATTCCATACTGAAACCTATTGTGCCATAAACTTATCTAAATCCCCTGCTAAGTCGACTCTACATGCGAATGGGCTGGATATAAGTCTTAACATAGTTTACATTCTACACCCTAACCTATTGCGCGTTAATGTTATTTCTTCAAGTAATATTGTTGGCTTTACACTTTCACTAAGGTATACTTTATAAATATTAGTCCTTTCTGTGACTCTATAGACTTAGCTAATTCCTTAATACGTTCGGTAGCACCGTGGACAAGTATTACTTCTAAACATCTACTTTCATCAACGTGAACATGGACAGTGGACTTAATTATATCTAGGAATTTATGCTGTATTTCAATAAGTTTATCGGATATTTCATGTATTGTATGATCATATAATACACTTATAGCGCCTGTTAAAACTCCTTTCTTACCTTTTATCCATTCTCTTTCAGATATATAGTCCATAACGGCTCTTCTCAAAGCATATGATCTGCTTGGTAGGTTAAGTTCGTTAACAATACTGTCGAGTTCTGAAAGTAGACTTGCAGGTAAAGATACTCCTGTTTTAACTATTTTGCTCATAGCCTAGTTGACCTCGTATTTATCATAGGATTGTAGCGGTCTTAACTGTTTTCCCTTAAATTCTGTAGAAGAAAAGTAGCACGTAAACAAGTATGAACATTCCAATAGCATCAATAGTACTTGTCACTATAGGTATTGTAACATTGTCAGGGTCAACTCCCTTTTTAAAACTAACTATTGAAATTAAGTATACTAGTAAGCTAATAAAAAACGTTAATATGAAACCTGAAGTAAGCGTAACAACTATTAAAGTTGTAAATGGAGGCACATTAAGGCTAAGTATTGACGATATTAGGTAGCCGTAAACCCCGATGATAGGGAACATTATTAGTGAGAGAAAATAGGCTTTACAAAACTCTTCGACTACAATCTTTGAGGGAACAATACGTGGTTCTATATCACCAAGGTGAAGCTTTGTCGAAATTTTAGCAGCCAAAATACCTCCAATAGCGCCACCGTCCTCTAAAAAACCGGGAACTATTGTTAAAATACCTGCTGTTTTAAGTATTCTTTCAACATTAACTATTAACGCTAGACCAGCAATCATTTCTAAAAAGCCGCATAATGCAAGTACAGGGAAACTTTCATAAATTATTTTCTTTAAGTATTTTCTCCCCTGAACAATTATGCGGATAATGAGAAACATTAGGAATAATATGAGAAAAATAATAAACGTCCATTTTACCTCAAATGTTGATTTTAAAACAATATATGTTGAAGTTAGCAGTAATGGTAGTGAAATAGCATCTCCGGTAAAAGTTATTATAGGCACCGAAAAATTATCGGGGTCTAAACCTTTAAGATATGTTAAGAATGTTACACCAAAGGTTACCAGTAGCATAAGAGGTAATGCGAGAAGACCTGTAAGAGAAGTTATAAAAGTTAAATCTGCAAATTCAATTTTACCTGCAAGAATAAAATATAGTATTGAGGAAATAATGCCCAAATAGGTACCCATAAGGACTGTTTGTGTTAAAACACTGTTAATATTATCAATGAGTATAGGGTTTTTAGATATCCTTGGTTCTATATGACCAAGATGCAGTAGCGAACCTAGTCTTGAACCTAAAGAAGAGTAAATGTTCCCTCTCATAGCCATGGTAGCTGGAGCCACAATAAGCACTGATGGTTTTGCTGAAATAATTCTTGACCCTAACCCGAAAATTGTACCTGTAACAAAGTTGCCCGAAGTAGCTATGGTTAAGGCTAAAAATTCTTCCCATAGTCCCCGTATAAAATTCTTAGCAATTGTATAATACATTGCTAAAGTATGCTTCATAGTTTCGCCATCATCAGCAAAGTGATTTAATTTCTTGATATTGAATGTTAAGCCATAATTTGGGTTTAAAATTTTCTATTCTACAAACATGGAATTAATCCTGCATATAGACTATTTATAGGTAAAAAATTTAAAAGTTAGACTAGTTTAAAATAATTAGACTAGCCAAACGGTGCTTCTATGAGGAAGGAAATTATAGTAGCATTAGCAGGTAGTCCTAATGTCGGTAAAAGTACGTTATTCAATGTTCTCACGGGAGCCAGGCAGAAAGTAGCTAACTGGCCTGGAACAACTGTGGAAAGAAAGGAAGGAATAGTTGAACATGGAGAATATAGGATAAGAATCGTAGACTTACCTGGAACGTACAGTTTAACGGCGAAGTCTATTGAAGAAGCTATTGCAAGAAACTTTATAGTATATGAGAAACCTGATGTAACAATTGTAATAGTTGATGCTTTAGCACTAGAGAAATCCCTTTACTTAGCTTTACAAGTAATGGAGCTCACCGATAAAGTCATTTTAGTTCTAAACAAAATAGATCTAGCTGATAGAAGAGGAATACATATCCATGTAAAAGCTTTAGAAAAGAGACTCGGCGTACCAATAGTTCAAACTATTGCTGTTAAAGGAGTAGGAGTTAAAGACCTTGTCAAGAAAATACTTGAACTCAGCATAGGAGAAGCTCCATCTAAACCTTATAAGCTTAAATATGAAGGCTTAGATGAGTACTTAGCTCCTCTAATAACTAGCTTAAAAAGAACAGAGATTCTAAAGCAGTTTAGCAGAAAATGGGTTGCTATTAAGATTTTAGAAGGAGATAAGGACATAGCAAATACAATAAGTAAGTCCGGGAACTCTGAGATATTAAGCATAGCTGTTAAAGTTAAAGATAGAATTAAGGAAAAAACAGGTTTGGAAGCAGAAGTATTAATTGTTAGTAAGAGATACGACGAGATAACACATATTCTAGATGGAGTTGTTAGTTATGAAAGAGTTTCTTCCGAAATATTTACTTCAAAAATAGACTCCTTAATCATGCATTCCATATTTGGAATACCTATGATGTTTCTCATATTCGGCATAATGTTTCTAATAGTTTTCAGTATAAACATAGGGTTCCCATTAAACCTAATATTTAGTTCTCTTGGTTTAACTGAATGGGCTTTAATAATAGAAGAATATAGTTTAAGCTCACTTCTCGAAGGGTTCTTCGGATATCTAGGAGTTCAAATAGCAAACGCTTTAACTTTTCTAAATACACCAAGTTGGCTTATAAGCTTAATAGTTGATGGTGTTATCGCAGGAATAGGTACAGTTTTGTCTTTCTTTCCCCTAATATTTCTAGCGTTTTTATTTCTGGGTGCTTTAGAAGACAGCGGCTATCTTGCAAGAGCAGCCTATATTTCAGATAGATTTCTTAGGAGAATTGGTTTAAGCGGTAAAGCGTTCGTTCCATTAATTTTTGGGCTTGGATGCAATGTACCTGCTGTTTTAGCGACAAGAATTCTTGAAAGTGAAAATGAAAGAAAATTAACTGCAATACTTGCACCTTTAATACCGTGTCAAGCAAGACTTATAGTGTTATTAGCTCTTGTAGCGCTTATAGTGCCTGGAAATCCTATAGGACAAGCACTTATCGTTCTCTCACTTTACATCATTAACTTCATAGTTTTAGCCGTATTAGGGGTAGTATTTTCTAAAAGCATAATTAAGGGTAGAGCCCCCGAATTATTGATAGAAATTCCACCTTACCATGTTCCAAACATTAGAGTTTTAACATGGCATGCTTGGGACCATAGTGTTCATTTTTTGAAAAAAGCAGGAACAATAATTTTAGCTTTAAGCATTGTAACATGGTTTCTACTAGTATATGGACCTGGAGGATATATTGGACCTGAAGTTTTTGAAAACCCTGATTTAATGGCGGATTCATGGTTAGCCATAATAGGTCATGCAATATTACCGCTAAGTAAACCATTAGGTATTAATAGTTGGATACTTGTTTCATCATTAATAACAGGTTTTATAGCTAAAGAAGCTGTTCTCGGAACCATAGGCATCTTAACTGTAGGGTCAGAGGAATTCGCTATTGAAAATATTCAAGCAGTACTTGGTCTTAACCCATTAAACACTTTATCCTTCCTAGTGTTTGTGAATTTATATGTTCCATGTATGGCAACCATGGCTGTAGTGTACCAGGAAACTAGAAGCGTAAAGTTGACGCTATTAACTATAGTTTACGAAGTAGCAGTAGCTTACCTAGCATCCTTAATAATATTTAATATAGGCAATATTGTTCTAAGCTTATAATTACAAGTATGTTAAGAGTAAAGAAGCTAATAATTTATCTTAATTTAGCAACAAAATTTTACATAGGAAAAGCTAGGTAAGTGTATTATCATGAAAACTGTAAGTTACGAAATAATAATGCCCGTATTTCACTATAAACACAGATTTAAGCCCGGGGTTTTCAGTGTCTCCGGCTGTCTTCTCAAAGTCTATCATGGTAAAAAATGTAGACCATGCTACGTAATGGTGGGTACTGATGGAGATAAGGTTTATGTTTTTTCTTCAAGAAGAAAACTAATTTACACTAAGCTTGCTAGAGCTAAGATAATCCATGAGTGGAGCTTCATAAAAGATTTTAAAGGGAGCTTTATTGAGAAACATAAACTAAGTTTTGAAACAGGTTATGAGTTTATAGGTAGACCTCTTAAAGAAAGAGATCTATGTATCTCTAAAACGTCTAGGATAGTAAGATATCCGCCGTCAAATATTCCCGACTGGTTAAAAGAAATTCCAGAAGCAATAGTAGATAAGTATGATAATGTATTTAAGAAAACATCTAGAGGCTTAGTAAACGCTACAGCTGTAGTTATCCCCAACAACATGGATTTAATATTAAAGTTTGCAGTAAATGCCCACCATTTCCCCTAAAATAAAAACTTTTTTCTTACACCATTTTCTATTAAAAGCTAGGTTTAAGGTGCTTTAGCATGCATATTTTTGACTTACATGAAGATATATCAACATACTTCCTTAATGGATATGAAGTTAAAGATTTTGGCTTAAATGATCCTAATAGACCTGTTGATCTGCCTAAGTATAAGAAAGCCAATGTGAAGTACGTTGTAGGAGCAGTATTTTCTGGTAAAAGATTTCTTAAGCCTAAAAATGGAATGTTTGGCACGTCATTTAGAGATGCATTTACTGAAACATGGGATCAAATAGCCTTCTACCATAGACTAACTAATAGATACAGTAATGAGTTGCATCTAATATCAAGTGGACGTGATTTAAGAGAATTATTAAAGACAAATAAAATAGGGCTGATTATAGGCATAGAAGGGGCTTATCCTTTAGACAACCCATGGGACCTTGAGTTATATTATAAACTAGGTGTTAGGGTTCTTGGGTTAACATGGAATGTTGATAACAAATATGCTGCTTCATGTAAAACGGCGAAAGATTATGGGCTTACAGGTTTAGGTGAAAAACTTGTTGATTTAGCCTCAGAATTAGGCGTAATTATAGACTTAGCGCATGCAAGTAAAAGAACTTCATTAGATGTTTTAAGCATCACTGAGAAACCTGTCATAATAAGTCATGCTGGCGTTAAAGCTGTTTATAATACAGACAGGAATGTTGACGATGAAGTCTTAGAGGCCTTACGTAGCAATAAGGGAGTTATGGGAATATTTCTTTACACAGGAGCACTATCAGGAAATGAGGTAAACATAGATACTGTTGTAAAACATATACTTTATGTCTACGAAAACTTTGGAGTAGATATTTTAGCTTTAGGAACAGACTATCTTGGAATACAAACAGCACCTAAAGGGTTAGAAAGCATAGATAAAATAACACACTTAGTTAATAAACTAAAGAACGCTGGGTTAACAAGCAAAGACTTAGAGAAAGTATTCTATAGAAATGCACTTCGCGTCTTCTCAAAATGCTTAAGAAATCAGTGACAATAAGTAATATAAGGAGCCCTTTGGGGACGTGAGAAATAACTGCTAAATATATTTTGAAGCCATCGGCTAAGAGCTCCCTAAGCTCATAGTATATAAGAATACTCTGAAGTTAATGTCTTTAGCTTTATAATTTTAACTGCAGTTCTCTTTGTTAATTTTTTACGGAAAGGTATTTTCATAGTTAATTCTAATGTTAATTTCCCTTTAACATTACCTGCAATTAGGGGTAATTTCAACTTTAACTTCTTAGCTAAAGTTATAGGCGATATGTTCTTCTCATAGGTTACAATAATATAGGTTTTGTTGATGTCTGCATTATAGTTAAATTTTTCTAAAAAGTTCTTAGGCCGAGCAAGTACTATTTTGTTCTTAAATACACTATTCTCTACCTTTATCATGCAGTTGAGAATAAGTTTAACATAGAGTTTCTTGTCTCCTTCATAAACGTAAACTGAACCTTGGAAACCTCCTCTACACGGCTTTATAGAAGCTTCTACAACATATTCTCTATATTTTAAAATGATACCGTCTTCAACGGGTTTATAAGCAATATTTTGCGGTTTAACAAAAACCACTGTTACACCTTTACATTCTCCTTCAAATATTTTAAAGCCTGAAAGTAAAGCAGCTCCTGTTCCCATTTTAGACATCACAATGCAGAAATCGCCGTCAACATTGTTTAGCTCTACTTTACGTAGTCTTATAGTGTTTGAGTTCGGTATGAAAAACGTATCATGACTATAAAGTCCGCTTAATGTCCTATGGCCTAAAGTCTCTAAAACACCCCATTTAACTCTATATTCTCTCTTTAATTTCAGTTCTTTATCTGAAATAATGCAGTCTTTAAGAAATTTCTTAACAGCTTTTGAAGCTTTAACTGATTTTATGAAGTTCATGGTTAGTAGAGGAATTAAAAATACGAGTACACATAATAAGTCGTAAAACAGCTTTTGTCCATAGGTTAATGCGAGAAGAACAACCAGGAAGCTTATGATAGTGGTAAATTTAATGTATACAATATTCTCTGGAGGAACACCTGCAATGATAATCTTAACCATGAACTACCTCCATAGGTCATTTAAGACCTTAATTTTCGGAAGGTAGCTACATTTCTCTATGTTTAATTATCTACACGGTATTAAAACAATGTTTTGGAAAAATCAATTGTTTAGAAAAACATTAGGGTATAGTTTACTCATGTTTTTGTAAATATTCTCGGAACTGTTCAACATATTTAAATCCATGATCTGGAAATATAAGAATAACATCTCCTCTATCTAACTTTCCTTCTCTACTAAGCTTTTTGAAACCAGAAACTACAGCTCCACTACTTAACCCTATTAGTATGCCTTCTTTTCTAGCGATATTTATTGCCTCCCTTATTGCTTCATCTCCTTTAATATCGACTACTCCATTAAATTTGACCCAATGTATCCACTTCATCCCGGTTTCTACCCTCCTTATACCAGGTATTGAATGGTCTTTTGCCGGCTGAACTCCATATATTTCAATGTTTTCTCTGAACCTGTTTTTAAAGTAGAATGCTATGGCTGACATATGGCCTGATGTACCTATTCCACCTATTATTGCTGCTGGATATATTTTAGCTTCTCTAATCTGTAGTTCAAGTTCTTTTGCAGTGTATCTTAAATGTACTTCAAAATTAGCATCGTTTTCAAACTGGTTAAGATGTAATGCTTTATCACGTTTAGCATTTCTCTCTACATCGTCGATAAACTCTACTGTAAGCTGTTTAGGTACTCTAACAACATCAGCGCCTATAACTTTTAAAAGTACATCGGAAGCTTTCTGTATGGTTATTGGGAGATAAAATCTAGCTTTAAATCCGTGCATAGCCGCCATAGCTGCTAATGCCATACCTGTATTTGTAGATGTTGCTTCGTATACGAACTTTTTATATGTTCCACCGAACTTCTTCATAGCGTTAATGAACATGAACCATCCTATTCTATCCTTAACGCTTCCGCTAAATGTATTAAATCCTTCGAGCTTGGCCCATACTCTTCTTTCATCGGTAGATAGGCTTCGTAACAATACTAAGGGCGTAGGCCAGTTACGATATAGAAGTTCTAAAGTACTTTTAAAAACCCTTAAAGGTTCCGGGTATATTTCATCGTAGAAACCTAAGGATTCTAGAGATAAATACAGGCTTGCTTTCTTCTGAGAAATAGGCACTAACTTTACACCTAGTCTTCTTAGGGCTTCGTAAAGTTCAATGTTATCTACAACATTAAACCTACTATCAACAATAATGGGTTCCTTAACTCCTCCTACTCTAAGAATTTCACCCATTTTTTCAAAAACTTCTTTAAGTTCAAGTTCTTTTTCACATTTTAACTTATCTATAGCTACAATTCTTATAGACACAAACTTCACCTTGCATTTTTATACAAGAAATAAGCTATCTTAACTTATCATTTAGATATTATTACCTATAACACAGTTATAGGAGGGGTACAATAAAAACTTATCGCTATAGAAACAGCATGACAGTATCAGTGATTTATGATAATGTCTTATTTATATATCAGGGTTAAAGCTGAATGAAGACTATGATCTATATGCTGACTTTAATATATTAGCTATGTTTATCAGAGATGCAAGGGCTCCTCCATCATCGCCTAAAGCTACTGCTGCCCATAATGGTAGAAATCCTATTACACTTAACACTATTGCAGCTAATTTAGCTGCAAGGATTATAGCTATATTCTCATAAACTTTTCTCATAGAATACTTTGCAAACTTTACTATAAACGGTACTAAATCTATGCTTCCTCTTGAAATAACTATATCGCCGGCTTCTCCTACTGCTTCTAAACTACCTATTGCTATTCCTAGATTAGCTGCTGCTAAAGCTGGGGCATCGTTTATGCCGTCGCCAACCATAATAACACGGTTTCTACGGTTTTCTTTTATTTTCTCAATTATCCGTACTTTTTCTTCAGGTTTAAGTTCAGCATAATATTCATCTATTCCTAATTGCTTAGCTATTTTCTCAGCATTAACTTTTTTATCTCCCGTAATCATAATTACCTTGAACTTCATGTTTTTTAACTGTTCTATAACGGCTTTGGATTTAGGGTCTAAAATATCACTGAATATCAATATTGCATATGGTTCACCATCTATTCTTAACTCAGTAATAACTTTACCTTCTAACTCCTCAGCTAAGATGTTGAGTTTCTTTTTCGTAGAATCGCTTACCTTACCTATGAAAATATGTTTTCCTAATACTTTGCCTTCTACACCTAATGCTGGTTTCTCATTAACCTCTGATGCTGACAGTAACTTTACGTTTCTCTTCTTAGCTTCTCTAATGATGGCTTTGGCTACTGGATGGCTTGAATATACTTCAAGCGAAGCCGCATATCTTAATATATCATCCATGCTTACACTGTCTCGTAAAAGTACTATTCTTTCAAGTTCAAGCCTGCCTAAAGTTATTGTTCCTGTTTTATCAAACGCTATTACATTAGTTTTTGAAGCAGATTCTATAGGTTTGGTGCCTTTTACGATTATTCCTTTCCTAGAATAAACGCTCACTGAAGCCAATAATGTAGCCGGTATTGTAACTAAGAATGCGCTTGGACAACCTACGGCAATAAATATTAATGCCTTATAGTATCCTATAATAATCCATGCTATTGCAGATGCTACTAACATTAAAGATAAGTATATTCTAGAAAATTTTTGAATAGTAGATTCTATTGTAGCTTTTTTCTTCTTATATTTCTCAACAAGCTCTACAGTACGGGCAACTAGGGACTGTGAACCAGGTTTTATAGCTTTTACTTTTACAGCACCTGTAAGTACTAAGCCTCCAGCTAAGACCTCATCATATAATTTAATCTCTTTTGGTCTAGGTTCCCCGGTGATTGTTGATTCATCAATTAAAGCTTCACCATCTAAAATAACTCCGTCTACCGGAATTCTTTCTCCACGTCCAACAATAACTATGTCTCCTTCATTAACATCATTAACGTCGACTATGTTTACCTTACCTTCTTTTACCACTTTAACTGTTCTAGGAATAATTTCTAAGAGTTTTTTAAGCCGCCTTTCAGCGTATCTTTCTATTACGCTCTCTAATATTTCAGCAGCACCATACACTGTCAACAGCAACATTCCTTCTAAGTGTAAATTAAACCAATACAATACTGTACCAACAAATATCATAAGAGTTCGTACAATAGCCTCATTAACACTTATTGTTCTTCTCAAGATCTCAAAAATTAAAGACACTACAAGAATAGTTATAATTAATATTAGAAGGTAGGAATCCAAAAATTCTAGTCCAAGACTGTGAAATATTATTCCTAAAATACCTATAGCTATGATAGCATAACCATATAGTTTCATATCATGAAGTTCTCTCATAGTGATTGCCACGTTAGCTACTTTCTATATTACTGAGAAAGGAGAAGATTAGTTAATATATTAACTTTGTGCTATCAAAGTTAATAATTATTATTAACATTTTAATAGGTTAACTGAGAAAAGTTAATATAGTGATATCCCGTGACCGTAATAAGCATATCTTTACCAGATGCTCTAGTAGAAAAACTAGACAAACTAGTAGAAGAAAGAGGCTACTATAGTAGATCAGAAGCTATAAGAGATGCTCTTAGGAGCTTAGTCAGCGAAGCAGAAATAGCTAGAGAAGTGCATGATAAAGCGGCAGGAGTAATTATGGTAACATGTCCTTATGAAAGAAAAGATGTCGATTATAAAATAACTAAGATAAGACATGAATTTGACGATGTAGTTGTTGAAAATGTTCATAGACATGTAGGAAACAGGTATTGTATTGAAATATTTATAGTTGAAGGAGAAACTTCTAGAATATTAAGCGTACTAGGAAGGCTTAGGGGTATGAGAGGAGTATACCAGGTAAAATCTATACTACTACCACTATAGCAATAGCGCTTTTTCAATAACCATTTATTTTAAGTATGAAATAGTGTTAGGAATAATTCTTATTTAGATAATATCTTAAATATTAACTTCTCTTCTAAGTTCATGTGTTTTAAATATAAAGTTTTAATGCTTACGAACTTCTCAATGATCTCCTCAGCTATATTTTCAACAGGTTTAAGGGATTCTCTATGTTCCGCTATAATGTTTTTCATATCGTTAACATATTCTACAATTTTCCTATGTTGTCTACGTAAAATCTTAGCTTCGTTAACGTATTTTTGTTTTTCAAGAAAAGGGTATAGTGTTTCTTCTTCTAACTTCCTATGTTTTTCAACTACGCCTATGTACACTGATATCTTATATGTTAATACAATTATATCTCTAAGTAAGCTAAACTTTTCCTCAGATGTTTGCGGCTTAAGATTTATTTCATTAATTATTTGAGAAATTTCTTTGATAGTCTTCTTGAAAAACTTATGGTCATTCAATGTTACTTCTATTATTGGCTCTATCATTTTTAATAACCTATTCTGAATATTTGTAATAGTGATTAATATCAGTGTTTTTTTATGAGAACAATCAGAATGCATAGTATATACTCGGTAGGAACTTTAAATAATATAGCGTAAAGTTAGGTTTAGGAAAAGATACGCTGTCTAAGATGACTACTGGTAAATATCCTAGGATGTTAGTTAGGAGGTCTAAGCCTTTCAACCCTCTTTGGGTTGCCAGAGAGACAGAGAAAATAGTTTGTGATAATGAGTCTAGAAAATATACTGCCTTTTATGCTACTGGTGTTTATGGCGGTATTGCTACGGGATATGCTGTTGGATGCTGTTTTAGATGTTTCTTCTGTTGGAGTGGTTGGAGTAGAGATTTCCCTGAGCTCTATGGTGAATTTTACAGTGCTGAAGAAGCATATAGAAATATAGTTAAAGCGGCTAAGAAGTGGGGGGTTCGAAGAGTTAGGATAAGTGCTTGCGAGCCAACTCTATGTAGAGACCATTTAGTTAAACTTTTGGAAATGATAGATAAAGATGATAGAATTGAGCTTTTCATTCTTGAAACCAATGGCGTACTTTTCGGTGTAAATAGAAACTATGTAAAGGAGATTTCAAGCTTTAATAAAGTCCATGTTAGAGTAAGTTTGAAAGCAGGAACTCCTGAGGCTTTTAGTATGAGAACTGGTGCTGTTAAAGAAGCATTTTACTTGCCCTTTGAAGCAATAAAGAACTTACTTAAGTATAATGTTAGTTTCCATGTAGCTGCAATGACCGATCCCAGGCTAATGCCGGAGAATGAGCGTTTAGAACTTATTAGAAGACTCAGAGAGATAAATGATGTAGTAGCAGCAAATCTTGAGGAAGAAATTTGCGATCCATACGATACAACAATTGTAAGAATGCGGGTTTACGGAGTAAACCCGGTAAAATTCTTCAGGAAAAAGTTGATATGGTATTGAAGATTTTTAAAATAGCTGAAATTGAAGGAGAGGATTTTAACTTAAACGACATGATCTATGAAGATAACTATGAAATATTCAATGAAATTAAGGAACTTCTAAAATATCCTCCAAGAATAGTCATATCTAAACTTTACATTGATGATAAGTGGCGTGGAGTAGTTTTAAAAGCTGTGAGAACCTATTTAAGCTCTGACAGACCTATAACTCGGTGAAAGACTATGGTTAAAGATCCTGTATGTGGTATGGATGTAGATCCAAGCAAGACACAGTTTAAGACAATATATAAAGGTGAAATATACTATTTCTGTAGTCGTGCTTGTAAGAAAGCCTT
>Ga0164311_10000114_pt1 | contig 29095 bp, 44 predicted proteins | sample GuaBasSedimGuay2_FD_121796 | JGI IMG/M metagenome (GOLD analysis project Ga0164311, IMG submission 121796) | Subseafloor sediment microbial communities from Guaymas Basin, Gulf of California, Mexico - Guay2, Core 4569-9, 9-12 cm | ecosystem: Environmental > Aquatic > Marine > Hydrothermal vents... | reverse complement strand
TTTATTAGCTTTATTAAATGCTGTTAATACCAATGCATAATCGTGCATATGAGGTTTCATAGGTGTTCCATCAAGAGCTTTACCGTACTTTACAATCTCAAAAGATTCAAAAAAGTGATATTTAGGTTTTGCCCTACGCGCAAGCTTGAATGCGCCATCCCAGTTCTCATCTAACAATTTAGCCAATCTCTCTCCAGAACCGCGTACAAGGTCAGCATCTCCTATATATGCAAGTACATCACCAGCAGCTTCTCGCACATTGTCCCTAATATCCGCAACTACCTTCGCATAATCCGGGTGTGCAGGATCAATATTATCAATCTGCTTTTCAAGTTCATCCAGCCACTGGTTGAACTTATTTATCGCTTCCGAATCTTTTATTGCAGGATTATTGAGAATGTCTTCTCCCAATCCTCTAGCTTTTTCTATGTCGCCATCAGCAATAGCCTTAATCCATAAATTCAATCTCGCCTCGTCACCATATACCAGTGTTCTATAAGCCTCTGTGGGATTCTCCTCTATGAACTTTCTAACCGCAGCAACATCATCACCATGTTTAACACCTTTCCTTATGACTTTACCAAGATATTTCGTTATGTTACCACCCGGTACCATCGGTAATAGCGAGCACACCACAACTATCGGGAACATAGCGAGCTCAAACGCATCGGGATGGTACTCTGCACCGTATATGTCCTTGCCCCTAAAGACACCTGAAATCACGTTTGCACAATATACCGGGTCCAGCATATCTCCCCAGAACCGGCGACACTCGTCTGAATCTTTTGGTATGCCTACAAGCTCACAAGCTTCACCAAAGACTCCATAACGGGAGTAGAGATATATATCCTTCGTGCCCTCGAACTTACCACACCAAACAGGTCCGGTAGGTAAATACCCTTTTGATACGCTAGGTCCTATGCCATATGTCTCGCCTTCTACCAGTCCATCGGCTTTAGTAAATACAGCCTTACCATCAGGATAGCTATCGGGAGATTTAAAGATAGGCACGGCATCCGGTGTAGATAAAAAGCATCGTGCCCAGCCATACGCCTTTTTACAAAGAATTTGATCTCCTGTTTTAAATCCTCTCGTGTGTACAATAAACTTATCCTCCTCTGTAATAAACCTGAGCGTGAACTCAAACTCATAAGTGCCTTCGCCGTTCTCGCCCTGGCGGCGTGTTGTCACTGGCTTTGTCCAATCCTCATGCATCTCTTCATTCAAATAACCCGGCTTGCCTGCTATGAACCCATACCTACACGCCGCTCCGGGTAGTGATGGTAAACCTATGCTAAGAACACCGTTATCATCTGTCTTCAAGAGATTACCGTAGCCGTTCCAGCTCTCGGTGGTGCATATACCTTGGTGTACCGTTATGTCAGAGCAGGGTACTTCCTGCCATGTACCTTCAAAAATCTCTTTCGTAACACTTACATACGCGTGTTTTATGCCATGTCCTTTCTCGTCCTTTACCGTTATCCGGATTTCATAAGGTTTTTGTATTTTTTTCAGTCTTAATACTACTGATGTATTAGGCGTGCATCTAAAGTCCTTCTTGCATTCGGAACCGAAGCATTCATAACCTTCTTTACTCGCTTTAGCATTATAAGATGCATTCTCTGCGAGATTCGATACTCTGCATACTCCTTTGTCGTCTGTTTTGCATGTCTTATTACCGGGCGTAACCGTCACCGTTACACCCTCTATCGGTTTATTATCCTGATCGAGAACCAAGAATTGTTGTTCACATGGTTTGTATAATTTCAAGATTAGAGCCCAGTCATAACAAGCTGTAAATAGTTTACAACCCTCGCTACCATAGGATTTATAGCCTTCTTTTGATGCACATGCAGTATATACTGTCCTTTTTTTGAGATTGCATAAATCACACTCACCATTTGCATCCGTTCCATAACCGCTACCGTCAGGCTTCTCGCATTGAATAGAGTATGTGCCCATATCAATTGCTACCGTGGCACCTTTTATAGGCTTGCCTGAAGGGTCAATCACTTTAACGCGCTGTTTGCATGTGGTACTTCTAAGCTTCAACGTTTTCAGTGATGTACAAGTAACAAATTCTGTACTGGAGTCTGAGATCACTTCATATCCTGATGGTGCTGATGCTTCTGCTACGCACCAAACTCCTTCTTCAATATCTTTTACTGTACATTCACCATTAGAATCTGTTGTACATCTACCAAGCTCTTTAGCAGTACCTTTCTCTCTTACTATAACAACCGAGTTAGGAACACGAACACTTGTATCTTCTTCCTCAACAACTCTGAAAGATTGGTTGCATGTAGGCTTACTGCTTACGGTTATCGTGAATGTGCATTCAGACGCTTTATAGTCATCGTCACCTCTAAACTTCGCCTTGATCGTTGCCGTCTCCTCAACACTGCATGTATATGTGATAGAGCATTTTCCATTTGAATCTGTAGTGCACGAGCCTGTATATACTTCCGTGCTATCTACTAGCTTATAGAAGTCTATCCACTTACCATCAATACCCGCGCCCGTCGCCTTATCCTCTAGCTTGACTTCTAAATCTACTGTATCACCAACAGTGGCACTCTTATTTGGATTATTGCATGTCAATTCTGTTGGTGACTTACTCGCTAATACTGTTATATACTCAGTTCTAGAACAGTCAGTATCGTATAGGCTAACCTGCCATGTGCCTGTAGTAGCATCATCAGGGATTGTATAAACCTTACCGCCAGTGCCAGACACAGTCCACGACTTGCCAGGTATCCCACTGGGATACGCACCGATATATAAAGTGCTATTTGGTGGTGCATTTTTGTAGCTTATCGCTACCGTATCGCCTTGGTAATATTCATCCTCGTCTGTCGAAACGGAACAGGGCTTAGTTGTTTTTACTTTCAAGTGTATAGTGCCAGCCGAATCATGATAATAGCATGTTCCACCTTCATACGAACCACACTCTATCACCGCATCTTTGTCTGATGAGGGCATGCTGAAGGTACAATCAGGCATTTTCTCTTCCCATGCGCCTGCACTTATATACTTCTTTTTCCAGCAACGAATTTGTCCGCCCCACTTAATATAGTAGCAAGCCGTGCCTGCGGTGTTATTTGTGTTATTAACAAATGCTCTTGCGGTAAGTGTTGCTCCTGCTGGCGCTATGAGCGTATCGCCAGGATGGTATATCTTGTTATTGTACCATATATATGCACTATAAAATTCGTATGCTGGTCCTAGTGTTCGCCCTTTCGGTTTCCTCGCCATTATCTTTAACTATTAAAAGTGATAAAAATAAATATTGTTCCATTCAAAATCAGGTGTCCAGCCCTCAAAAATGAAGTGTCTGCTGATAACTCGTGCACCGTGTTTGAGATTCTCCTCCAACAAGGGTTTTACCGTTTGATTCACACTTTGGAGAAGATAGACATAAACACAATCTGCCTTCGCTATATCCTGAGCCGCGTTCATGAAGCTTTCCTCTTTGATTGTCACAGACAGCCCCTTAGTGCTTGCTCTCGCTCGTTCCGCACGCTCGTGATTGAGTTCGTAGCCTATGCACTTCGCACCGAACTCGCTTGCTGCTATCTTCAGGTTCCTGCCATCGCCACACCCCAGCTCCACAAAAATCTCGCCCGGTTTAAGGTTCGCTTTTCGTAACGCTGTCCTTATCTCCTCTTCAGGTGTTGGGACATACACTACACACTCACTATCTTGGCATTCACCCGACCACATAACATGATAGTGGCAATGAGTAATGCCCGCAGGAAACTTTAATGTGATTGTTGTCGGTACACCATTCAAATCACCTGTATACACGAGCTTCGTTGGATATTTTACAAATGCAAACAAATCAAAAGGCGTATGTAGTTTATCTCGTAATAACCACTCGAACTCCGCTGTGTAGTTGCTATCGGTCTTTGTAACATGGTCCTCCACAATCTCTTCTTGATGTGTTGCACTATCGTAATACCTAAGTGTTGTACCTTCCGCTGTTACAGTGATAGTTCGTAGTGTACCAGTTCGTGTACCTTCGGTTTTATGTTCTCGCTTCCCCGCTTCTTCTCGCTTCTCTCGCAAAATACGCGAGATAAGATTATCGGTCATTTCAAGGTTATAATTCGCACTTGATTACGAACGCTTCCTCACCAAGAGTAGCATTTGGGGCACCCTGATAGACTGCTGAGTTCGCGTTAGAGCGCATCCATGCAGCCATATTCTCAGCGAAGTTATCGTATCTACCACTTTCATATTCTGTCGCATACTCACGGCACAGTCCCTGGAACGCTTCCCATGCTTGGTGGATTGTATAACCCTCCAGTAGTGAAAGTAAGGGTACTGATAGCGTCCTGACAAAATCGGATAGGTATGCGTGCCTGTCTGACGATTGAGGCAAGCATACGAGGTCACGAAACCCGAAATATGCATGTGCACCCTTCGATGCCGCGCTAAGTGCGAGCCACCTGCCGCTCTCGCACGCTATCGCTATGACCATCGAGTTTGCTACATAGTCAATATTGTTATCATTGAATATCGCTCTGCCGTCGCTACCTACTAACCTCCGCTCTTCGCCATGACCGGCGAAGAGTATCAAGTCATAATGTTTGTTTTTCGGGAGGTTACCCCGCGTTGCTTTTTCGCCCTCTAAAGAATCCACCTCGAACGCTTCCGCTTCTAATGCCTCGATACAGACATGCGCAAGTATCGAGGCAGCTTCTAATACTTTGCTACCTTCGTATGGTGCTATCACCAGTGCATGCATATCTTTTCCTTGGTTCTATTCTCCCTCCTTCTCCGTCATCAATTCAGCAAGTCTAATCTTTATACTCTCCACTCTTATCCTCCGCCCATCCTCTGTCACAGGTGTGAATCGCCCTTCATCATCAAGAATCTTTGCCTGTACAGGCTGGTAAATCTGCCCGAACATAAGCAACTGGTAGCGTCTGCCTGCAGGTACAACAACCCGAAATTCACCGTTCATGTCCGTGCTCGTTTCCGCTACCACATTATTGCCCGCTTCATCCATTATCTTTATCGGCGCCGCAAAAATCGGTTCACCTGTCTCTGAATCTATCGCTATGCCTTCTATTACCGCCTTCTTCTCTTCTACCATTTTTATCCTCTACTAACATTATACGAAAAATCAAATAAAAAACTTTCTGTTAATATCTCTTCCTTTTTATTTTGTGTTTTCGCGAGTCTAATCGCACCATCAAAACCCAACTCACTTTCTTCACCTTATTTTTTCCCCGCCACTCTTTAAGTTTCTTCAAGAACCCACGAGTGGATTTGGTCTTTACCTGTACAAAATCTATCTCACTACCATCAGGCGAAATCGCCACAAAATCGAACATATTAAAAATATCTTGTGTACCATATTTCGAGGTCTTTTGTGGTTTAAACACTTTCCAGCCTCGTTTTTCATATTCTTGTACGGCTTCTCGTTCATGTAAACTACCTTTTGTGGTCATCGTATTTTCCCACAATAGAGTTCAAAACCGCTGCTGCTATATCGCTGATAAGAGAATCTATTGGATAATCACTCTCCAGAATCGCAATAAAGAGTTTATTTTTATGCTTTTTGAAAATTAACAATCGCGGATCGCCGCTCCTCTTCCTGAAGACAAAAGACTCAGCTTGAGAAGTCACAGAAGTATTTGAAAAGATAAAAGAATCTACTTGAGCAGATACAGACGTGTTGTTTAGCATTTTTCAGTCATTCCTCTTCTTTGCTTCCCATTCCTTTATCAAGCTTATGAGTGCTTTAAGGTTTGCCACTTTTTCCTCTATTTCATCCACTGCTTCTTTCAGCATCTGCAAGTGCTCGCGTTCTATCATCTCCTTCTCCTCTTGCGCATGAAACTGAACGGGCTACTATCACATTCACAATGGCGTCCTAAAAATGTAAAATTACCGTTACATCTTCGGCGCCTGCATAAGAACAGGAATTCATGTGTCTTTTCTTCGCTCATTTTCTTTCATCTCATCCAAAAGCATTCGTATATCAATCTCGGCTTTCATTATCTCGAAAGCATCATCCGCAATACCTATCTCATCTTTTATTAGCTCAAGAGCATCATCGAATTCTATCTTATATTTCTCTGCTAATCCCCGAATAAACTTAAGCTTTCTCTTTAGTTGTAGTTCAAGAAAATTCCTTATCTCTTGTCCGGCTGCTTCTTTGACTGCATAGAAATACTCCTGCAACTCCAAGAATTTATTTATTACGCAGATTATTCCAACAATTTCAGGATTATTGACTTTGATTCTCCTCTCATTTGGCGTCGGTTGAAGACTCTCTAATTTCACAGGATATCTCGTTCCTTCTACTATTGTAATCAGTGCTCCATCATCATTGAAATCAAAGATAAAACGGCGAAAATTGGTATAATCCTCTCTAATATCTTCTTCAGTGAATTCGCTTTTCTCGCGCTTTATCAAGCAAGTTTTTATTTTTTCTGCTGTCCTTGAGCACACGGGAATCTCTTCTTTGTCTTGCAATCGAATCACTAAAGACTTGTAAGAATGACCGATAAGCCCGTTCACTCCTAAAGCTTTTAGTGTTGATTTATCTCTCGTAACGACTGGTTTGCTTACCATTTCTTCTATGTCTTTCTTTATCTTTTCACTCATCTACTTCTACTCCCAACACATTTTTAAACGCTATTCGGAATGCTTTTCTCACTTCGTCCATGCAAATACCAGAAAAAGCTTTGATACCACCTTCTCTCTCGTCAGATATACGAATTTTTGTATCGTTCTCGATTTTATTGAGTTCTTGGAAGTAAAACTCGGACGCAGCTCTGATACGCTGTTTGATTTCGTCTATTATCAATTCATTAAGCTTGTCAGTATCTATCACACCCTCTTTCTTATACATCTCCTTTTGTTTATTTTTTATCCAAATCGTGAAATCTTCCAGATCTAGCGGTTTCGGTTCACTCATTTTCTTTCTCTCTTCTTCCACGCTCTTTTCGTTCGCTTTATATGTCTTACCTGTGTACGAATTTCTTTTGCTATATCGCTAGGGAACAGCAATGCATTATCATTTCCTACAATCTCGGCTTTCCGCTCGTTCCATGCTGTATTTAGATGAGTATAGATATGACCTATCGCTATTTTGAACTCGTCTTCATCGTATTCTGCATCGGTTTCGATTTTATCAATCGCCCTGCCCAGTTCTTCTTTAGCCTCTTTTAAGTGTGCAAGAACCCACTCTCTGTTTAACATTTTTCCTTCCCTCCACTCTCATCAAAACAACACTTTTTCCAACATTTCGGGCATATCTCCCACGCTTCTGCGAACGCTTTGCTCATCTCATCACTGTATTTGCATTTGAACTTTGCACCGCATAGAGAACAGGTTCTCTCAATCTCTCCCTTCATCTCTACCTCACCTCTTCACATACGAATCCGCTCCTCAATATCTTCACACAATCCTTTGAACGGGCATTCTTCGCATGAGCATGAAAGATTACACTTTCTATGCACGGATATAACCCTACCATCAAATTTAACACCGAAATGCACAGTCAGCGGCTCTCTCGCTTGCTCTTCATGTGGGATATACAACTGCCTTTCCAGTGGTGATACAACTACTCCCTTCTCCAACAACTCAGTAAGATGCTCTTTCTTCATCTTCTTTTGTCACCTCAATTGTTTTTTTCTTCATATTTTTCCGCACCTCTCGTAGCATCTTCAGCATCAGCATTCCACCAAACTCAAGTCCTTCCATGAACATTTCAAAATCTTTTAGCCATCTCCTAAATTTAAATATCTTCAGCGGATGCGGCATCGTTCCGAAGTTCTCTTCAAAATATGTAATCGCTGCAGCTATTTTGAAAGCTTCGTAGCGTTCTTCCATTCTCGTCTCTTCTTTTTCATCTTCACTCATTTTCCTTCTCTCTCCCTACACCACATCAACGCTTGAGCGAGCGCATCACTAAGTTTCCTATCCACAAATTCCCGAAAAACTTCGATTTCACCGTTATGGTAACGCTGGTATCTTACTACATAACCATCACTAAGATGTGACTTGTGTACAGATAGGATGTATTGTTGACCCTCGCGCAATCTCGTAGAATGTGGTAACATCTCCATTAGCTCTGGAGGCATATAGGCTGGTATTTTCTCTTTTACTTCTCTACCGGCACCACTGTAATCAAAATCGTCATCATCTTTCATCGCAAGATCAACTGACTCATCGCTCCATACTCGCCAGTAGAAGAGACTGGGTGAGTTCACACCAGCCTCTTTCAGCTCTTTTGCGAGCCCGATAGAGACAACTTGGTCTTTTATGTTCAACCTATCTACCTCCTCTTATCTTACCTCTCCGTTCTTCACTAGTTCTGCTTTGAATGTATCAATCAAATCTTCTTCTGTTGTGAAATTAGCCATAACTTCTCCTCCATTCGGTGAAACAACTGCTACAAGCCATCCGTTCTTGAAGATATGGAAGGTGAATGGTTCTATCTCCCATCCATCTTCATCCTTTGTCTTTCCGTCCGCCGTGGTCTTAACAACATAGTCTCCAATCTGTTTGCTGACAAGCCCTTTTTCCGTGAGTGGTGCGTATTCCATGAAATGTTCTGCCAATACCGCAAAAAGTTCAGGGATTTTCATTTACTTTCACCTCTCCAACTCTCCATCCTGACGTACCTATCACTGTCACATCCTTTAGCGCCTCTACTGCATTTTTAAACTCACTGATACGCTTTGCACTGCCTCTAACTATTGCAACCCGCATCATCTTGTTACCGTTTATCATTGTTGAAACCGAACAGGCAACATCCCTGAATTTTGCTTCACATTCCATAAGCTCCGCAATTAGTGTTTGCTTACGTTCGCTATGCTCAGCAGGCAGTATATACGCTACCACACCCATCTTCTTCGTATCTCTTTCGTGCCGTAGTCCCGATATGTGCTTTTCGATATGAATCCTCAGCAAATCACGAATAGCTTCTGACTTCGTCGCATAACCCTGCTCTTTTATCACCGATTCAAAAAGTTGCAGTAATCGTAGAGGCACTGATACTGTAAGCCTTTCTATTTTAACATCGCTTGCCTTTCTACCCTTCTTCCTTTTTAGTTCCCCTTCTCTATCCATCATCTTACTATCAACCTCTTTAGTTTAATAGTGACTGCGCTTTTACCCATGCTTGTCCCACTCGCAACTTCGCTAAGGCGTTACCGTGCGTGGTTAGCCGATATAGAGGAGTACCACGATGTATCCTGCGTTCTAGCGAGCCTTCTGCGATTAGAACCATGAGAAAAAATTCTAAGACATCTACTGGTTGTTCTAACTTACCTGCTTTACTGAAATATTGTGCCCGCTTCAGGCGTTCAATATAACTATCGAAAAGCATACAATCTGCCAGTTTCCTTATCTCCGCTTCATCACTTGATTGTACCACTATACATGCAAGACATACGCGTGCTGCATCTGCTTGTTCTTCCGATATTATTCTATCTTCTATCAGCTTATCTATTACAGCATCTAATGCTTTTCTATCCATCGTTATAATCACATCGGGCAGTACATCATTTTTTACTCTTTGTGCACTATCTTCACTTCTCTCTCTTCTTCCTCTATCTCCGGCTCCTCACGCCATTCTTTGTTCATGATTTTTAGCTGTGCTCTACGTGCAGCCTTAGTAATTGCATCTCGAACAGCAAACATCCTGAAACGCAGAAAACGCTCGTAGATTTTGCGTTTCGCCTCAGGCGAAAGGATAGGCCTTCCTTCATCATCCCAGCCTTCTATCGGTTTCTTACCTTCTCGTTCCATCTTCTCTATTATTTCCAGTGCTATTGATTCCTTGTGTGTATCAAAAACATGTATCACAGATTCATCAACAAACTGTTCGCCCATACGTGCTCGTACAATAGCCTTTGCATATTCTCTTGTTTGTGTCGCTTCTATTATCTCCGTGCTAACTCCTGCTTTGTTCGCCCACTGCTGCACTAGCCACGCATCAGGCTCTTCGTGTCCACCTACCTTATACACACCACCTCTCTTTTCAAACGTTTTTGTCTGTATCTCCCTTCTCGGCGCTGGTACTGCAGGAAGTTCTGGCATTTTCACCTCTCCTCGCCTGAATTTACTGAACTGCTTAAATTCTTCCATCTCTTTTAATTCATCGGTATTGATAGGTTTATTATCGCGGAAGCCCCAGATACGCCCGTTTGGATTGGCATTATTGTATGTTATACCTATAATAACACCTTCGTCAACCCACTTGCTAAACTGTGTCTTACCGTTCTTCTCCTGTTCCTTGAACCCTATACGCCTAAGGAACTCTTGCTCGTCCTCTCGCTTGTTCATCTCTATCTCTCTTTCTATTGTTTTTTCAAATTCATTTTCACCCATCTCCTTTATATTCTTTGGTGTTACGCTTTTCTGTGGTTCTTCTTTCTTTTCTGTAACTCTTTTATCCTTGGTTTCTTGTGGTTTGCCTATTATTATTGGCTGTTGCTCTGGCTTTTCTTTTTCCTTATCCGGTTTCTTTTCTTCTTTCATTTTTTCGTTTTATTTGTTTTTTTTTACTCTTTGCTCTTGCTGATGTGTACATCAACAATATCCCCAACACTGAAATCCGTAAGTACCCACGGCTTACCCTTTACTGTTACTGATATGTCCTCGGAATCAATTGCTATGGTCCGCCTCTGCGCTTCTTCTTTCTCTTCACGCTTCGTTGTGGTGTCCGTTATCTTCTTTATTTTCATCTTCTCTACTCTAAACAATTCCATCTTCCACATCACCTCCTCTATTTTTTTCTTCTACCTTTCTTCCTTCTCTTCTGTCACCTTCGCCTTCGTGACACTTACCAAAACTATATCTCCCTCCTTCGCTCCTATCTCCTCAAGGAGAGAAGGCGGAAGGATTACACGCCGCTGTGAACCAACCCGAACTGGCTCTTTCTTCTCGCTCATATTCGCTTATCCCTCCAAATTTTTGACTCTTCCTCTAACGGATGAGATATGATATCGACCCGCATGACTCTCTCAAAGTATTCATGCGTGAATATCGCTTCGCCTTCTTCATTTAGCTCTCGCTTCATTACTGCCCTAAGCGGATGCACCCCTTTCTCTGTCAATTCTGCTATCAAACCGATCGGAAGAACCGCTACCAACTCATCTGTCTCGTTCTCCTGCATCAACTTCAAAACCTCCATCGCTCCAGACACTGTTTTTGAAACTTGCACGATCTCTATCCCACCGAACACTTTCTCAAGCTCTTTAATCTGCTTCTCCTGCGGCTCGTGCCTCGACAGCCATAACACTCTCCTTTTTCTCATCTCCCATCACCACTAATATTATGGTAATTGGTATATAAAGCTATCTGTTTGGTATCAAAAATTGGGGTGAAATGGATATATCCAAGTTATGTATATGTCGTAGTTTTCATTGTTTAAAAATAAAAAACGAAAATAACGAAAAATAAAAGAGGAAAAAGAAAATGAAATTGGAATTGAAAAGTTTAGCCGAAGAGTTGGAACGAGCAAAAGCGAACTCGAAGGATATAATCGTCGACACACAGAACATCCAGATGGAGCCTTGCAACAACGACACAGTACTGAACATAAACGGTGAAACATATCCACTTACCGATTGGGCGCACACGCAAATCGCTGAAAAGCTCGGCATCCCAGTGAAATACTACAATAAAATGCGAGAATCAGGCAAAACAGAACTGCTCGCAAAAAATGTGAATGCATGGATGCCTGTACGCGAAAGGCGACTGATACGGATACTTTACAACTGCGTTAGAGCTTTCCTATCTGATAGATACAGACCTATGGACAACTACGACTTGCTGTTCTGCGCACTTAACGAATTCAGGCATCACGATGTGGAAATACACAGGTGTGATCTTACCGAGACATATATGTATATCAAAGCTTTTCAGCCAGCAGAGATTAGACAGATAGATACAGAATACGGAACTGTCAGTGTTATACCGGGATTAATATTGTCAAATAGCGAAGTGGGTGCCGGGAGCATGAAAGTAGAGCCCGCACTACTGAATATAGGCTGCAAAAATGTGTTTATAGCGTCTGTGCAGTTCAAAGCTGTGCATATCGGCAGGCGAAGGGGCGAAGGTGATATATGGGCTGATGACACACTACGATTGCAAGATGAAGTGCTGTGGCGTGAGGTACGCGATACGATTAGAGCAGCGTTCGATACCGAGCGGTTTGTTAGAGCAGTGGAGCGATTCTCGGAAGCGGCAGAGAACAAAGTTAAATCGCCAACAATTGTAGTTGACAGCATTGCCTCGCACTACAGCATAAGCGAAGAGAGAAAGAAAAAGCTGCTCTACTACTTCGCTAAAGAATCACCTACACAGCTCGGTGTAGCAAATGCTATTACGAGACTGGCACAGGACGAGGAAAGAGCAGAGGAGCAGGTAGAGTTAGAGCGATTAGGATACAACATTGTGGCAATGAAAAAGCAAGCGTTTAACAGCCTTATAAAAGAAAAGGAGGGTGATGATAGTAAAGGGATAGAAATAACAATCGAATAGTTATGAAAAAGAGAAGGGGGAGCTACCCCTTCCCATTATTTTTTCTTTTTTGCTTAAAAACTAAATAACAAAAAAATGGAAAAAAATAAAGAATTTGTCCACGAAAAGTATTTAGGTGAGTTAGAAGCACATGCGAAGACATTACTGGAAATATGCGAGGACTATGGTAAAGAAATCGGTGAGCTCGTAGCTGCGAAGAGGGGAATAGAAGCAGGCAGGATAGCGCAAGGAGATGCAGAAAAAACTATGCTGCTGGGCGTGATAAGATTCATGCTGGACTGTTATATGCAAAAATGAATAATCGGAAAGGGGATGGGTTATGATATAGACTTATAGTCCTCCCTTCTTCCATTTTTTACATAGAGACAAATAAAAAACAAATTTTACGAATAAAAATGAAAAAAATAGAAGAGCTTGCAAAAAAGGCTAATCCTGCTCTTCGTTTATTTTTTAAGCCTTCAGGCATAAAACTAATGCCTGAAAAGCGATATAACGAAGTGCTAAATGTTTTGCAAAAAGAAGAACCAACGCATTACGAGCGATTATGGGTTGTCGGATATCTTAAATGGCTGGGATTCACCGCAGATGAGGTTATGGCAATCATAGACAATCATAACAACTGGCTTGATTATGATAGGAATATCACATGGTATCAGATTTGCTCAGTATTCAAAACTAAAACGAACATGCCACATGCAATGAGATGCAAAAAGTTACACAAACGAGAAAAGATTGATTTACCACCGCTGTCCGAACGGCAACATAGAGAATTACAGCGCGCGGCTAACTGGAAAGCGGATGAATTAATAACACAAGCGCTTAGAGAGCAATATAATATCGTGTGGTATCCCTGGGAGAGCGAAGAGATAAGGCAGTTAGATAGTGAAATCCTACCAGATGTATATCTCGCAAGAACTACATGACTATCATGCGCCACACCCACAAATTTCTACCATAGCGAAATGTTCTACCTCGCCATGACTAATTATATTACCCACACCTGAAAATTTTGATAGAAGTGAAAAATGACAACTATCACACAACTTCAACTAAGCTTCGCTGTGACTTCAAACAATCGCACAAAAATTATCTCTGCGCCACTTCTGCCCTTAAACATAAACATAAGATGCGTCACATGATTGAATTTGTACGGTACATAAACAGCTACCGTATTCGAACCTTTGTGTATATATCTTGGAAACGGAAATACACTCGGCTGGACACTCATCTTGAACTCCTGTGAAGACTCTATATTCAATATTAGCCTAGCGCCAAAGAACGACTTTACTACCTTATAGCTTGTGATAGTCACTGCTTTTTCTGGCTCTGGCTGTGGTTCATGCTCTTTTGGCTTGACTATCCATGCCTCTGGTACTGGATAGCTCAGTGGTAATGTTCCATAACCATCATCACCCCAGTCATCTCCCCACGAATTCTTGAATTCAAACACTTTATTATCGAGGTCGTATCCGGTAATAACAATCGCGTGATAACCCAAGAACTTACCCGATGGCATTTTTATCTTGCCATCGGAGCGCCATGAAGCATCATATACAGGAACTGCTGCAAAAACAGGCAATTTATTTGCAAACATAGTGCCTGGCAAATCATAATAAACGCGATGGTAACTACCAATACGATACTGCTCCGCTTCTTTGTTCATACGCGCGGGAGAACATAGTTTTTGTAAACACTTGTTAGAGATAGGGAAGCAAGCATTAACACACGTGCCTTGCTTTTTCATAATTTTCAGTGCATCCCTGAGCTCCATTCCCCTACCTGAGTTTGCGCGTCGTTCATAGACCCAACACTCGGACAAGTCTACACCATCAAAGAAAGGTTGTGATTCTGCAATCGCGCAGATAGCGCACGCTACACAAATAGGCATCCCGTCCTGATCAATCACATGCGATTGACTATCTCTGAGACTGAACTTTCGCGGGATGGGTGTGGTAGTAGGTGCCGCGTACTGCACATCTCTGAGGTCTCCCCGCGATAACAGCGCGGCACACGGATACACACGAGCTGATTTCATAGATTACGGTTGCTCTTCCGAGAAGATGGGAGGGAGAGGTTCAACATCCTGCCATACACATAGGTGAGACAAGCCAGTTTCGGGTACGGGCGCTTCGGGCGTTGGTACAGGAATAGACCACTCAACTGAAGCTGATAGCGCGTATTTATTCGCTCTCACTGTAGACTTTGAGATAGCATTATCAATACCGACGCCAGACTTTGCTCCACCGCGCGTGCCCTCTATCAAGTACGTGTGCTGTAATGAAAATGGTGCTACTTGCATGGATTCTACAACATCCATCTCGCCTTCGCTATTCGCTGCTATACCGGAGACAACTGCGTGGCATGTATCGTTAGTAAGCCTATTACCAACGCCGATGTTCTCGATATATGCACTTCCCGCGATGATACCCTCGCCTGCGCGCGATGATAAGTTCGTAGCGAGTGCTAATCCAGACGAGTCTATTATGGCTGATTTGGCGTAGCTAAACTGAGATGCTTTTGTTATTGATAACGATGAATCGTATAACACCGATATCGAAGCATTACACAATCGAAGAGAATCGGAAGATGCTGCATCTGATGCGCCCTCGCCCATCATTGTGACACTATAAACCAATTGTGCTGATGCACTACCTACGAAAGCTACTGCTAAAAAAAACGCTATGGCTATCACATAGAGCTTTTTATGCATTCTGGAACCACCTCATCACCGACTTTAGCGCATTCTCCACAATAACAACTATACCAGCGTATGCAGCGAACTGCGTCGCTACTGCTTCTTCTGTTATCGCCGCTCCCTTGACATACAGGACGACACCAACGAGTGCACCCACGAGAATCGTAGCACCAAACTTTGTTACATCGAATTCTTCGTCTTTCGCTGATTTTAAATACCCGGACAATGCAAACACTATTGCCGCAACTATAGCAAATATTATCGCTTCCATTTCGCGACACCTAATAATAGTTATGAAATTAAACTATATAAAAAGGTTTTGGCGATTCAAGTTGTACCTTTCTTTACGCCATCTATATAGACATCTACACCCCTAAGCTCATTACCCTGCTCGTCTTTCGTAACGAAAGTCACTTCCACTGTGGCTTTTACTAATGTTACTGATAGAGTTCTCTCGTCTGTGCTCTTTCCCGTGGATGTTGGCGCTATATAGAACACTAATGAATAAGTATTAGGTATAGCATTTGAAGGAACAGCAAATGATAGCGGAGAAAATGTCTTCGTTTCATTTGGCTTTATTTCAGATATGCTGTACATCTCGTAATGTGACTGCGGGTCTGTATTTATTTTCACAAAAAGATTTCCTGTATCTGCCTTATCACCAACATTCTTAATTGTTACGCTCAACTGTATAGTATCCCCAGGGTGTATATCACCACCCGTTATTACAGCCGCGTTTGTAAACCTAAAGTCGGGCTTTTTAGCTACCAGCGTCTTCGTTACGGTAGTGGCAGTATTAGGCACTGTATAATCGAACTCTACGGTGCGATAGCCTTCCTTAACTAACTTCACATGCACCGTCTTACCGGGCTCAAGACTGACAGTAAGTGATGGCATTGTTTCTCCTATTAGGTCTCCATCTATATAAAGCTTTACCTCGCGTAACTCACTACCATCTTCTGCCTTCGTAACAAAAGTGATGGATACTTTACTGGGACTGTAGCATCCGGGACATTTAGCATTTATTGAATTCTTTTCCCATGCACCCCAAAGGAAATCTACCTCGCGTATAGTTATCTTTTTTTCGTGATAGTTGTTCCATGCAATACCCATATCTGTTATATCAATTTTACCATTACTGTCCTTATCATAGGATAATAATAACTCACAGCCACTTGCAAACGAAGGAGTTGGCGCGCTACAAGTCAGTTCAGGTAGCGTCTCACCTTCAATAATCAATGAAGGAATCCAATTGCTACGCGTATTGTTATTAGCATCCGTAAACGACACAAACGTTAGTTTACCGTCGCTATTTTCTATTGTCTCTACATCATGGAACATCTGTGGATAACCCGACAAGTGGACTTCTATGTTGTACTCCTCGGCACCTCGTTTTATCTCATTGCCTTTACCCGGTGAAATCGACCACGAAGTTACCTGCGCAGTCGCATCAGAGCACGCGCGGGTCTTTATGTCCGTTATCTTCAGATACCCTGTCCCTTTTATCGTTAGCTTGCCTTTGAACACGCCTGAGATGCTTGGATATGGACTGCTCGATTTACCAGTATCAAAAACTGCTTTGCTACTACCAGTCACCGGAAGCGCGTCCAGCGCTTCGGTTACTATTTCTTCTGGAAGCTCGTTCCATGTGTAATAAGTAGCCCAGTCTGTAAAATATATGCAATCTACATTGTCAGGTGGATTGCTACACCCATCTGCTAATAATATTGCTATTAGAACTTTCTTGTGTTTGTATAGCTTTGAAGACCACCACCCGATATAAGAAGCTGTAGGCGGCTTGCACCATTTATCCTGATTGCCACTACTATTGCCATATTCTTCTGGTATAACTGCCTCATTTATTGTACCTCCCTCACCTAACTTAGCCATTAAGTTGTCATAAAATTCCTGTTTCGTTATCTTCGGTATTTCAGCAACAGTAAAAGTATCTGTTACCGAATCCGTAACAGGGATATCAAAAGGGTTTACTTCAACTAACACTGTATGACTACCGTAAATGTCTGAGCTTACGTGGATATTATATGCACTTGAACGCTCGCCGGGAGCAAGTGCGGTTGATTGATATTGACGATAGAGGTTACCATCCAAATACAATTTTACCCAATATCGCGAGCTCGTGTCACCATTATTCTCAACATAAAATGAAGCTTTTACATAGTCGTCCGGTTCGATTGTGTGTAAGTCTAATAAGCTCTCCCCGACGAGAATTATCTTCATGCTCTTCATTTTGTTTCGCCTATTAGTTTTTCATTTATATAAACGCAAACGCCCCCTAGCGCTGTGCCTGATTCGTCGTGAACGATAAAGGTAATCGGTACATTCTGTGGTGTGCCACCACCTTCTTCTTTAGCAAGGACAAGTTCAATGACAACACAAAATTGACAACATCCATGCGAGCCCACAGGCGCATAGCCGCACGATACAACTTTCCAGCCATCTGGTGGCGTATAACTAATACAAGATTCGCCACATGCATACCCGTGTATCTTCGTCGGGTTGCCGTTCTCATCGCGTTCCAAAACTGTTTCATCATTGAGCATAGAAGCATCATGTTGTTCCTTTTAGTGCACCATCCACACGAATTTCAACGCCTGATATTTCTGTACCATTCTTGTCTTTTGCAATAAAAGTCACCTTTTTCTTGCCTTTATAACACCCCGGACACAGGTTATTGATTGATTTACGATAATACGCCTCTCCTACATAATCAAATTCGGGTTCAGCTATCTTACCGTTGACCCAATCCTTATAGCAAGCATCTAGCTCAGCGTTATCTATTACCCCATCATTATTCTTGTCATAGTAAAGGATTAGCTCACAGCCTGTATCGAGCACTAAGCTCCCATAAGGGTTGTTATCACACAAAATTTCACCCGGACACTTTGCGTTTATACTACCATATCGCGGATCAGAGGTAGGATACGCAAATATAGAACTTATGAAGTGGAACTCTTCCTCTGTTAGTTTACCTTGGTGAAACATTTCATCTGCTTTACCAAGGTCTGAAGACGTTAGATATCCATCATTGTCTGTATCGAAATATTCAAGCATCGCATAGCCTGTCTCAAAGTGTGGTGTTGGCGCATAACACCCTAAAGGTCTCTCTAACCAATATGCTTTCCCTACTTCCAAGGTATTTGTATAAATAAACCTGCCTTCATCATAGTTATACCCCTGTACATGCCATTCCAACCCTGTACCTTCCACGTTTATAGGTTCTGTACCGGATCCAACCAGCGCCCACTCGCCATGCTTTAATGATCTATAAATTGTTAGCAAGTCATCAAATGTTACTGTACAATCCGTTCCGCTTATTGTTATCTCTCTAGTTCCCCACGGAACATATACATAATAGCCTTTTGAACATTCTAGGTTCGTCGCGTGAACCCACTTACCTTCCTTATACTCCCATACCTCTACATCGGGACCGAAGACGCTGACGGGGTCGGATGGCGAAGGTATCACCGGTATTGATATATAATTCTCGAGGGTTCTGAGGCTGATCGTATATTCCGACATTGCACGCTACACTATATTTTTTAAAATGAAGAGCATATATATAAAACTATCCGTTGCAAATACTGAGAAAGATGAGAGAAATGTTAGTAGTCAGCAAAACACAACTTGAGGAAGAATATGGCTGTAAGCTACCTATCAGTACAGGTAACCATAAAGTTGCTGAATTAACCCACACTTTGATACCCGAACTGAAGAGAAAAGCAGTACTTCGATATGACAAGTATAAAGAAGTACTATTAGAAGAAATCAAAGCGAAAGGCGAAATAACAACCAGAGAGTTATATAACAGGACCTTCGCAAATGAACTATCATACAGAAGATTTGGCGAAATAATCAAGCGTATGATAGCAGAAGGGTTAGTAGACAGGAAGGTTATATCTAAGGGCAGGCAGGGGCGCGAGTCGATAGTTAGAGCGCGAACATAGTCAACTACCCACCGTTAAAACGGTAGGCTTGCGGGTGAATCATCATGCACCGCACTCATCCCCGCCTCAGGCTGGTTGACAACAACCCTGTGAGTTGGAGCCCGCTCCCAACTCACTCAGGTTCATAGAGGCAACAAGGTCCGCATTATCTTGGAAACCGCAGTTGATACACCGGAACAGCGCCTGCGTCCTCCTGTTCCTCTTGTCTATCACACCACATCTCGGACAATGCTGCGATGTATACGCGGGATCCACTCGGATAACGGGTATACCTCTTTCAGAGCATTTGTATTCTATCATTGTGCTGAGCTTTCTGAACGCCCAGCTATGGAAGTTCGCTCTGTCATTCTTCCGTCTCTTGACGCGGTCTCTTATGCCCGTGAGATCCTCCAGCACCACTACATCGCCTTCCTTGAGGCTGTCAACGAATTCTCTGCTTATCTGGTGCAAGACGGTATTTGCCCATCGCTTCTCCTTACCACTAAGCCGTTTAAGCTTCCTCTTCGCAGAGGAAGTGCCTATTTTCTGGAGTGTTTGCCTCTGTTTCCTATAATGTTCCCTCTTCGCTTTTATATCACCCCCTTTTCGTTTAAATCCGTTGGAAGCGACAAGAATATTTCGTTCGCCGATGTCCACACCCACATAATTGCTCCCTTCAGGATCAGGAAGCTCGTATCTGACGGTGATATGGACATAGATGTCATCATCTCTGAAAGTAATCTTGGCATCTCTTACGGGATTATTCAGGAGCTGTCGCTGATAATCGCCTATGTCAAGTGCGAGTTTCACGCGTCCATGAAGGGTAGCAATAGAGATTCTGAAATCGCCATTGTTCCTGAGCAGAGTAAAGAGTTTCTTATCCAGATCCATACTAAGCTGTCTAAACTTGTGTTGCCTGTGCCGGTTCTGTTTATACGATTTCGCTACGCGGTCACGCGCCCGGACTGCGAGATTCGCAGGGAGTTTGTAGTGCTCTCTTACCGTTCTGTAAGTGAAATGGTGCAATGCGACGGAGTTGAAACACCTCTTGGTAAAAGCAACCTCGCTGATATAGTTACAGGCATCTCTGAAAGCTATTGCAGTCTCCCTTATCTTCTCCGCTTCCTCTTCCATCGCGCGCAGCTTACATACTACCGTCTTTATCGCTTCCATCATGTTCATATAGGTTTTTATATATAAAACCTTAATATTAAAAACAAAAGAGGTGAGAGAGGGCGAATTCCTCACACCTACAAGTAGGTGTGTCTCCTTCGCCCGTGTACTATGAAAAGCAGTTCTACTCTCTTCTGTGTTTCTTCAAGAGCAGCAAGACATCGTCTTCTTCAAGCGATGCGAGTATATCAAGTGTTATTCGCAGCACTTCTTTCACCTGTGCAATGTTAACACTCTCTTTCTTGCCTTCTGCTTTGGTTATCTCTTCCGCAAGCCATTCCTCGCTTATTATTCCCTTCTTGGTGTATTTCACATTCATAATATTATTTATCCATTCCAATAATAAAAATATATTTATGGGCACAATAACCATCCCCACAAAAGTGAAGATATGCTCGCCCGATGATAACACTATCGCGAATTGTAAAAAAGCGTGGGAGTGGCTGCACACAATCTTCATACCAACAGATAGACTGAAATATCAGCCTGAATATACTGTTAAGAAAACGAATTTTTTCACATGGTATAACGACGAGAAGAACACAGAAGAATGGGATTATTTCAAAGAGTTGGATGAGTTACCGCGTACAGGCGCGCTTCGGTTGCTTATATTGGATTGTTTTTCAACTGGCTATCATACACCGTGGGGGCTTGCAGGAGGATGTTTTGGTATTGGAAATAACTGGTATGAGCCCTCAATATTCGTTAGTTGTTTCCAAGATTCGTTTGATGTGCATAACAACTGCGGTGTGCTAAAAATATCGAAGGCATTACAACATGAAATACATCATACACTCGAAAGCTGTGCAGAGAAAAGTACAGACTATATCGTTTCACATTCTGCTAATGAATACACAAACAACAAGGCTAAGGCGATACCGGGCGCTGACTACGCTGAAGCGCACAGACCACTCTGGGAGAACACATGCCCGTACGGCTATCCTGATAACAACTATTGTGTGTTCGATTGCTGGTCGTGGCGTGAATGCACTATTTTAAAAGAGCTCGCTATAATGTTCCTTAAAGAAATAGGTGTCTATATCGTGACATTTTCAAGCGAACCGGAAGGAGCAACGATCAAACTAATAGAATGAAGTTATATAAGAAAATGTACAAGCCTATAAAAATCCATGTACATAAAAATGTACAAGAATGCTGAAAAGCAAAAATATATATAAAAGAAAAAAGAAAAAAGAAAAAATAAAAGATAAAGTGTAACATTAGAACACCATGACGAAGTATGCGAAGTGCGCGGTGTGCGGGTATGTAATAGCGATACCCGATGATAAGAATCCAAGTGACTATGTATGTCCTAATGACGGGAATACTCTAACCACTGCTACCAAAAGTGAATATGATGAGAGCACACACATAAAAGGACCCTACTCGGCTATTGTATACAAAGATGGATCGAGTATTTATGCTGAGGATGCGAACGGGACAACAATCGCAGAAGGCGAAGCTGGCGTTGATGATGCAGATGTGATACAAGCAGCTATTAATGCTTCATCGAGTGGAGGAAGAATATTTATAGCAGAAGGGTCTTTTCCAATCTCTACTGATGTTAGTATATCAAATGGCTTAGAATTTATAGGATCAGGTAACTCAACGGTCTTTAATTTCTCTTCACCAAAGGTGTTTAATATTGGCAACGATATTATTATAAGGGCTTTTCGTGTTACGGGTAATGGACAGCTTTTAATTAAAGGTAGCCATGTGCTACTCGAAAATATAACAATGGAAGTTGGAAATTTACAACAAGGAGCATTTCGTGTTCAAGTTGAAGACACAACTTTAGAAGATATCGCTTTCGTTAACTGCAAAGTTGTGGACTCCGGCACGCATGGATTTCATTTTGAGGGTTCAGGTTCGCCTCGAAATCTACAAAAAGTTACTATGATAAACTGTAAAGCAATAAATTGTGGAAGATACGAACCAAGGCTAAGTGATTGGGTTGTTGGTTTTAATTTTAGTGTTATGGATGAATACCGAGATATCACATTAATAGGCTGCACAGCAGAAGGAAGTTGGGAAAGTGGATTCCATTTTGAAGATGATACCGCGACAAAAACGAATGTTGAATTTCTTGCTTGTATTAGCAAGAATAACGGCCAAAAACCTACACCATCGTATGGAGCTGGATATTTATTATCAACAGGAATAAAAGTTTATGATTCAATATCAATTGAGAATAAAAAACAAGGCTTTAGATTATACAACAATAAAAATGGCATTTTGAAAATTTCTAATTGTTATGATTATGGGTCTGGCACCTTGGACGATTTTCGAGCTTGTAGTTTATATATCCAAGGCACTGCGGGTCGAACAATTGTTGAAGATTTTACTAGTCTGAACTCAGGAAAGTATGGCATAGCTGCATTCAATACCTCAAATATTTTTGCAAGAAATATAAAAGTTATTAATGCAGCAGGGGATTCCTCAAGTCATGCTGAAAATAGACTGGGTTATGCCGACCAGCCAATAGAAAATTGTGACATAGATATCTTCATTAAAGGCGGAAGTGAAAGCTATGCTATATATATTTATGCTAAAGATTTAATTTTGAGCGGACACATAGAAACATCCAAATACGGAGTCTATGTTAATGGAACAGCAGGTGCACCGTCAGAAAACATAAAACTTAGGAACCTATATATTCAGGCAGAGATTGAAGGTATAGGTGTCGCGGGGACGGTTAGCAATGTTAGAATCAAGAATGTTTGGATTGAAGATTTACAATCTACTCCAACTTTAGCATACGGAATTGCAGGAACTTCTGGAGTGATTGCCCACAAAGATACAATTACGATTATTAATGCTGCGACAGATTTCCACAACGTCTTGTTTGATAAAAACAGCGGAATAGCAACAATATCTAATGGGAGTTCAAGTGTGACAGTAGATCATGGCTTAGCACAGGCACCGAGCGTTGTGAAACTAACCGGTACGCATAGCGAAGTGAAAGATTGTTGGATTACAAATGTCACAAGCACCCAGTTTACGATCAATGCTTCCGGGAATGTAACGGCAGATAGAGATGTCTATTGGGAAGCTGAGGTGTGAAAATATACGAGAATAAAAGAGAAAAATAGCACGATTAGACTTCTTCTTTCTCCACTTCGCGCAACTGTTCCTTCGGGTATGTCTTATTTTTTTCCTTCGCCCTGTCGCTTCCTGCGATAGCAATAAAACAGTCCGAGTATAATCGCTAATGGCACCGCAATGGTTGTGAACTCCGGCACGGTTGTATATGTGAAGCTTTTAATCACTAATGCGTCATTTGTACAGCTCACACTAGCCAGTAAATTCGCAGTACCATTGCCTGAAATGCCCAGTGCACTTTTCGGGACTTTCATCTCAATTACATAATTTGGAGCTCCGTTATCATAAGACCAGTCCTCGTACAACTTATAAACAACCTCTGCATGTCCTGTTTTAGTGCCATCCACTATATTACTGAACTCCGCCATATCCTGCGCTACCTCTGGATTGAGCTTTTCCCAATCTGGCATATAAAACACATCCCCTATTTCCCCTGATATCGTTCGACTATCATTTGTCAGTTTTATTCCATATTCATACCCATACTCACCTGTATTCTCATTGTCAAGATTCAGTGCTAAATCACCCGGTATAAGCAGATGCCCTTCATAATCGTATCCTTCCGGTGGCATTGAAGTAATGAATGCAAAATAGACATACGCTCCGCCGTCCGCGGCATACATCGCTTCTATATCACATTCTTCGACACCCGGATTATGGTTTTCGCCGGTAGAAGTGGGTCCGTATTGCCAGTCATCATAAACACTTAGAACAGGTGGGTTCGCAGTCCAGCTATTATTAGCGGGATTCACACCCCAATCGTCAAGGTCGCCGTCAATAGTATATGCCATCGCAGGTACTGTGATTGCTAGTGGTAGTACTAGGATGAGCGATAAGGTTATCATCTCCTTTATTTTATCTTCTCTTCTCATGCTCCACCTCCTATTTTCTTTTCACCCATTCTCTCAGTGCCTCATTTATCGCCTTCTTTATCGCGCCGTGTAGCCCGAACTTCTTCACCGCCTTTTCTTCCATCTTCTCCCACAGTTCATCATCCACTTCGACAGTCTTCCTTACCATATATATAGGAGATATATGAATATGCATATAAAAAGCTACCGGTATGCTATCAAAAAGTTGCGGGTTATGGATATGTTCACTCTATGGATATGTTCACCGCTAATAGATATAGGGAATAGTTTGCCTTCGCTTAAACATGTCCTCCAGCATCTTCGCAATCACTACCGAAAGCGCGATTACTTTTCGCGTTTGCTCTTCGTTCATGTCCCAGGATTCACACATCTTTTTCACTGTGCCTTCGTATGTCTGTCTTCTCATATCAGCCTTCCGAAACTCTGTGAGAATTTCGTTCGCGTCCTTCTCCAGCCCCTCTGACATCGCTTCCAAATCCTTCTCCGAGCGCATCCTCAGTATATCCTCAAGCATTTTTAGCATCGATTCTATTGATATGGGGTCCGAAATCCAAACAGCTAACTTCTTGTCTTCAAGTTCTACAATGAATTTTACTGCTGTCTTTCTTGTCTCAAGATTCTCGATGATGCCCCAAACGATAGAGAATTCGTCCGGCTCGCCTTCGTAGTCATTTCCCCACAAATAACAGGATGCTTTTACCTGTTTTGTGTTCTTATTGATTTTACTACACATGCGACAATCTTATAAAATAACGCTTTTTATATAAAAGATTAGTGATTACTACAACAGAAAAATGATGATATGCCCTAACTGTGGAGCGCTTGTGCAAGAAGAATATCATACCGGTGGAGTCATTTTTCAGTGTTCGCGTTGTGGATTTTATCAGATGTTTTCCTACCCATCCGAAGATAACTCCTCTACTGCTACGGGTTCTTACAACACCCGCGCGTGCATCTCTACCTGAGCGCTTTTGACAGCTTCTTCGCAACTTCTTTATCATCAAGCAGTATCTCTACACCAGCCAAACCGTGTTTTGAAAAGCTCAGTAATACGCGAGCGTCTGATTCGAGTGTTTTATCGCTAGTAGAATCAAGCTCTATGAGTAAAGAGCCTGCGCTATCATTAAAATCGATATACGCGGGATGAAGAGTTCTAACTTTAGTCTTCTGTAATAGTTTAGCTCTCGTTAGGTTGACTCTCAGCTCGATCTCTCTTAACGCATCCTCTTCGCTCATCCCGAAATATTCACATAGTAGCTGAAGGAAACCCCTGAAGTGCCCGTCCATGTATTCCGCACCTTTGTCTGTTAACATTCTTACTTGTTTCGTACATTATACTAGCATACATAAAAAACTATCGCTTGACACCTTCGCCCCCACACGCGGGGCACTGAAATACTGTTATGGGCTTAATGCTCCCATCTTGCTTGATGAAGCATGAGACTATCACTTCTCCTTTCCCACTGCAAATTGGGCAGGCTTCTCGCTCTTTAAGTTCTCTCTTCATTTTCCTCTTCTACAAACTCTTTAAATTCCTTGCTCTGAATAGCGGGGTATTTTGTCAATTACCCACCAATAAATTAGCGGGCTTGAGACTCTCCTCCAAGGAGTTCTCGTCTGGCTGATCGACAACACAGCCCTGAGCTTCCAAGTCATGCCTGAAAGCTCGTGTTCTTTCCTCTATATTCCTCGCACCCACCAAGTCAGCATTCAGCTCGTATCCACACACCTCGCACCGAAATTCTCTCCCTTTTCTGTTATTCCTGCTTATATGCTTGCATCTCGGACATGTTTGCGATGTGTATTTTGGTGTAACATACACCACTTTTATCCTCGCTTCTTTTGCTTTATATTCTATAAATGTCTGTAACTGCCTGAATGCCCAGCTATTATGTCTGTATCGCTGGTTTTTTCTTACCTTCGTCCTCTCTCTTATCCCCGTAAGGTCTTCCATTCCTATTACTTCCACTCCATTCTCCTTTGCGAACTCTACTACTTCCTTAGAAACAACGTGATTTATATCTCGTATAAGCCGTTTCTCTCGCCCGGAGAGACGCTTTAGCACCCTTTTCGCCGAGCGAGTGCCTTTTTTCTGGAGCCGCTCACGTTGCTTCTCGTATATATTTCTTACATTCTTTATATCACCCCCTCTAAAGAATCTATTTTTCTTATCCGTTGTGGTAGCGACTGCTAAATAGTTCATTCCCACATCAACGCCCATGAAGTTGGACACTTTTGTTATGTCCAGCTCTTCTATTTCTTTCTCACAGCTCAGATGGAAATAATAATGACCATCTTTATGTTTTACTAATTTAGAAGCCAGATATTTCCACGAACCATCAAAGAACTGCTCAGCATATCTGTAATTAACAATCTGGTATTTCTTCCGCCCTCTTAATGTAGTGATGCTCAGCATATCCCTATTTATCGTGAAGTCTCTGCCATAGGAGAAAGTGACATTTGTAGGTGCGAAAGTGAGCAGTTGCCACTTTGCTCTCTTCACCTTTATCTTCTCTTTTAATGACTTATATGCACCTGAAACTTGCCTGCAAACATTACATGCCATCTGAGACTTCAAGCCTATGTTATCTCTGAGATAGCGGTAAGATAGTTTCTGAAGTGAAACAGAGGATATGGGCTTATTGTGGCGATAAACTATTTCTGAAGCATAATTCATACCCTCAGCGAAAGCGTTTATCGTATCTTCCAGATCGCTTTCGCCTTCCCCCGCCCCTTCACGAAGTTTTAATACTATCGTTTTTGTGAGTTTCATAATAATAGATTCACTATATAAATATATAAAGGTTAATGGTGAAAGGGCAATTCCTCCCACGTCTAAAGACGCGGGAATCCTTGCTTATTTATATCTTGAATAGCTCACTAAATGAAAAGCACGCATCTATAGCTGTATCTCCGTCATACACTACCATCACTTCTCTTCCGGTATCATGGTCCATACTTACCTCGTAATATATGTCGTTCATTCTTCATTCACCTCGGAATCCGCTACTTCTAATATTTCTTCTTTTATCTCATCCACTACCTCCTTCATCAACTTCTCTTCGATCTCGCGTAGCGTTTCATAATCATGATGCCGCCCGCCGTTACCAAGATCGAAGATATAGCTGTGGCACTTGTCAGCTTCAATCACAAGCGGGTCGTATGATTTACCATAACCGTCCTCTATGCCAAGCTCTATAAGCACATTCCACGCCTTCCATGCCAGCCATTCGAGTACACAGCGTTTTTGTAGTTCCGAAAGCGGTAAGTCATCTATTGTCTTGTATGCGTTTGTTCCTCCTCTATGCTTTGCTATCTCTTTGTCTATAATATGAAAGTTCTCCATTAGTTTATTTTCCATTTTTCTTTTTACGCTTTTTCAATCTATAGATTTTAGCTCGCCCTAATTCATAGGGTTCTACTATCCCGCGTGCTTCCAAACGTTCCAAGTGCCATCTCGTAGTTGACCACGGGCTATTTATAACTTCAGAGAGTTGCCTGATTGTATAGCCTTCTATTGAAGGTGCTGTCTCTAAAGCTTCTTGCAAGATTGTGTCCAAATCTTTCTTCTTTTTCCTTTCCATCTTCATTTCGCCTCCTACTTTTCACCTCTTTTGCTTATTTTATCAATATTGTTATTAATAACAATATTAATATAAAGCTTTTCGGTGTCTATATAAAACTTTCGGTTTTTTAGCCTCATCTTATATTTTTCTTATTCCTTTTTTATTTTTCGTTTTTTCGTTTTTTTGTATCTTAGCCTTTCACGTCACGCGAAATTAACACTATGAGAGCTTGAAAAGCGATAACTACTCTACACATAGATAAAACAAGTTAAAAAACGACTAAAACAGAAAAAAGGTGAAAAGAAAATGTCTACGCGTGGTTTAATAATAATTAAAGGTAGTATAGAAGAGAAAGAAGACAAAACAGCAATAGCTGTGTACAACCACTACGACAGTTATCCAAGCGTGTTAGGAAAGAAACTAAGAGACATGTTGTGGGAACTATGGGAACCGCGACACTCACACAATATAGACTATGTTTTGGCAAAGCGAGAACTAGCGAAAAGATTCCTGGATTGGAACAAGGTGAGGTATGCAGGCGTACCCGAAGACGAATGGAAATGGTGCGTTACCTCCAATAAATGCAAAATATACTCATTAAGTGTTGATTCTTCCCCTATTTCCTTATCTTTAGTTGGATAATTATCTGGTAAATAAGAGCACATTTTCCAGTATGGAGGAGAAGTAACAATACAATCAACACTTTCATCAGGCATTGTCTTCAAAACATCCAGCACATGCCCACATATTATCTTGTGCCTCATGCTTCCTCATCATCCACCTCAATATCTCCCAACTTCTCTTCCATCTCCCGCATCATCCGCTCCTTCGCTTCTTTCGCCTGCCTTATTTGGAAATAATCGTCATGCTCAGGTGTAATTCTACCCTCTTCACTCAATTCCACTGCACATTTCGCGCATATCGAATTCTTCTCATTATTATGTTCCCAGACATACCTTAGTACAGTCTTTTTACCACAACGCTCACATATACCTTCAACTGATTTATCCAATATCAACTTACCCTTTTCTATTTTCCCGATTGTCTCAAAAAGATTTTTTTGTCTTTCCATTCCTAATCACCCCCAAACGAACTTTTTAAAATCTCGCAAAACTTACCGCTCCTACTGTTCTTACTACCCGCTATCCTTCGCAATCGTCTTATATCGCACGATGTAGCCTCATCCAGTGTTTGCACTCCGTATTTAAGCACAAAATAATCTACGATCTC
>Ga0164311_10000113_pt1 | contig 29151 bp, 38 predicted proteins | sample GuaBasSedimGuay2_FD_121796 | JGI IMG/M metagenome (GOLD analysis project Ga0164311, IMG submission 121796) | Subseafloor sediment microbial communities from Guaymas Basin, Gulf of California, Mexico - Guay2, Core 4569-9, 9-12 cm | ecosystem: Environmental > Aquatic > Marine > Hydrothermal vents... | reverse complement strand
CCCAACGTTGGCGAAGATGCACTCAAGAATCTTGACGAAAACGGCATTGTGCGCATCGGGGCCGAGGTTGGGCCCAGCGACATTCTGGTCGGCAAGATCACCCCCAAAGGTGAGAAGGAGCTCACACCGGAGGAGAAGTTGTTGCGTGCCATTTTCGGTGAGAAGGCGCGAGAGGTCAAAGACTCGTCGCTGCGTATGCCGCACGGTGAGAGGGGCAAGGTGGTGGACGTCAAGATCTTCGATCGCGAGGAGCACCGTGATCTGCAGACGGGCGTCAATCAGCTAGTGCGCGTTAGTGTGGCGCAGCAACGGAAGATCACTGAGGGCGACAAGATGGCTGGCCGGCACGGGAACAAGGGGGTCATCTCCAGGGTAGTGCCTATCGAGGATATGCCGTTCTTGCCAGACGGCACACCGGTAGAGATCATCCTCAACCCGCTGGGCGTGCCGGGCCGGATGAACATCGGGCAGATTCTGGAAACGCACCTGGGCTGGGCGGCTGATCGGCTGGGCTTCCACGCGGTGAGCCCCGTTTTCGATGGAGCGGATGAGGAGGAGATCGAAGCCGAACTGGCACGGGCGTGGATGATAGATAAAGCGTGGGCCGAAGCCACTCGCCGCGCCTGGGATTGGCTCAGGGAAGAGGGCATTGACACCGAATCTCTCGAGAACGACGATGAAGCGCGTCTGGAATATATCCTGCACTGGTTCGAGGAGATTGGCTGCGACTACGACGGAGAGCAGTTGGCCTACGACCAGGTTTATGCCCGGCGGGCGGTGTTACGGGAATGGCTGAAAGAGCACGGGTATGATCCCCAGGTGCTGCTGGCTTTCGAGGACGATCCTCGATCCATTGTCGAGCAGCGCAGGGATGGTATCCTGGCTGTCGAGGCCTGCCTGCGATTATGGCTGGAGGAACGGGGTGAGGAGGTTCCACCTGATCTGTCCGGTGAAGAACTGAGAGCCTACGCTGAGGAGGTGAGCCGTCGCACTGGCTGGCCCTTACCCACGACCGGTAAGATCATCCTGTATGACGGCAAGACCGGTGAGCCTTTCGACCGACCGGTGACGGTGGGGATGATCCACATGATGAAATTGGCACATCTGGTCGAGGACAAGGTACACGCTCGATCCACAGGGCCTTACTCCCTGGTCACTCAGCAGCCGCTGGGCGGCAAAGCGCAATTCGGTGGGCAGCGGTTCGGTGAGATGGAGGTCTGGGCGCTGGAGGCTTACGGTGCGGCCTATACCCTGCAGGAAATGCTCACCGTGAAATCGGACGATGTGACGGGCCGGGTGAAGACCTACGAGGCCATTGTCAAGGGCGAAGAGGTGAGTGAGCCCGGCGTGCCGGCTTCGTTCCGGGTACTGGTCAAAGAGCTGCAAAGTTTGGGGTTGTCTGTGGAGGCCCTGGGAGAGAACGGTGAGGTGATCGAATTCGGGAAAGAGGAGGAGAAAGAAAGTCTCCCCCGCCTGGGCTCCGGCCTGGGGTTGCTGGGCTTTGGAGGGGACGTAGATAGGATTTGACTTTTTCAGGTTTCTGTAGTAAAATTTTTTTTCGTTGCCTAAAACCACAATCGCCCCCAGTCATTCTGAGGAGCGAAGCAAGGAAGAATCGCTTATCAGGACAGGCTTCGGGCGCTCAGGATGACATTCCGGCCAACTGCGGTTGTGGATTAGAACTACTTTGAGTACGTAGGGACTGATGAGGCCATCACGACTCTTCGATGGCCTCGTTCAGTGGAATGGACGAGGGGTTTGTTAATCCCAAGGGAGGAAAGAATTGCCAACCATCAATCAGTTGGTTAAAAAAGGTCGCTCACGCAAGCGAAGCAAGAGCAAGGCCCCGGCGTTGCTTTACACTTACAATGCGCTGAAGGGCCAGCGTCGGCGGATAAGCAAGGGAGCGCCCCAGAAGCGGGGGGTGTGCACCCAGGTGCGGACGATGACTCCCAAGAAGCCCAACTCGGCGCTGCGCAAGATTGCCCGTGTGCGTCTTACCAATGGCATTGAAGTGACGGCTTACATTCCTGGTGAGGGGCATACTTTGCAGGAGCACTCGGTGGTGCTGGTGCGCGGCGGTCGCGTGAAGGATTTGCCAGGTGTGCGCTATCACATCGTCCGAGGTGCGCTAGACGCCGGTGGTGTTGAGGATCGCAGGCAGCAGCGGTCCAAATACGGGTCGAAGCGACCTAAGAAGAGGGTAGAATAAGACAGGCGGCGCATGTGGCCCATTGACAGCTGTTCAGTTGCAGGGGTCCGAATCAGGAGCGAGACATGCCAAGACGTTATCGTCCTCCCAAGAGGAAGATTGAACCCGATATCAAATACAATAGCGTGATTGTGGCTAAGTTCATCAATCGTCTGATGAAGGGCGGTAAGAAAAGCCAGGCCGCCCGGATTCTGTACGATGCTTTCGACATCATCGAGGCGCGGATGCACCGCAATCCTTTGGACGTGTTTGAGCAGGCCATCAAGAACGCGACTCCGATCCTAGAGGTGAAGCCCCGGCGCGTGGGTGGTGCGACCTATCAGGTGCCCGTGGAGGTGCCACCTGATCGGCAACTGTCGCTGGCGATGCGCTGGCTGACACAATCTGCACGAAACCGCCCAGGCAAGTCCATGGCCGAGAAGTTGGCCAATGAGTTGATAGACGCGGCGCAGGGTACTGGCGCGACGATTAAAAAGCGAGAAGATACGCACAAAATGGCTGAAGCTAACAAGGCTTTCGCTCACTATCGCTGGTAAGCCTCTACTCCCTCATCTTCCAGGTGATTGGGTCTGGTGGGTGGTTAGCGCCGGCTCCTTAAGACTAACTGCCGAATCACTCGATTTCCTGGCTGTGGAGCCATTCAAATGCCACGGGAATGCCCCTTGGAACAAGTGCGTAACATTGGGATAATCGCCCACATTGACGCGGGCAAGACGACCACGACCGAACGGATGTTGTTCTATACCGGCCGGACGCACCGTATGGGTAACGTGGACGAGGGCACCACGGTCACTGACTGGATGGAGCAGGAGCGCGAGCGGGGGATTACCATCACGGCAGCGGCGATCACCTGCTTTTGGCGAGAGCACCAGATTAACATTATTGATACGCCAGGCCACATTGACTTCACAGCGGAGGTGCAACGCAGCCTTCGCGTGCTGGATGGCGGAATTGTAGTCTTCGATGCGGTAGCCGGAGTAGAACCGCAGTCGGAGACGGTGTGGCGGCAGGCCGACCGTTACGGCGTGCCGCGCATCTGCTTCGTTAACAAAATGGACCGCGTGGGGGCCAATTTCTGGCGCACGGTCGAGATGATTAGAGAGCGCCTGGCCGCGAATCCGGTGGCGATACAGATACCCATTGGCGTCGAGGGCTCTTTTCGTGGGGTGGTAGACCTGCTGGAGATGCAGGCGTTGATCTACGTGGATGACCTGGGTACTCGTCCGGAGGTGGGCGAGATTCCGGCTGAGATCGTGGAGGAGGCCACAACACGCCGCGAAGAGCTGGTGGAGGCCGTGATCGAGACCGATGACGATCTTATGCTCAGGTATCTGGAAGGCGAGGAAGTCACGGCCCAGGAGCTACGCGCTGCTCTGCGACGGGCGACGTTGCGGACAGAATTGGTGCCGGTGCTGTGTGGCTCTGCATTGCGCAATAAGGGCATCCAACCGCTTCTGGACGCGGTGGTAGATTACCTGCCCTCTCCTTTGGAGGTGCGCCCCGTCGTCGGTGTTCATCCCAAGACGGGTGTGCCGGAGGAGCGGCGGGCCGATGAGCATGCACCCCTGGCCGCCTTGGTATTCAAGATCGTGCTCGATCCTTACATGGGTCGCCTGGCCTATTTCCGAGTCTATTCGGGACGCATCAGGGCCGGGCAGGTGGTGCGCAATGCCAACAAGGGCAAGAAGGAGCGCATTGGGCGGCTGCTGCGCATGTACGCCAACCGGCGGGAGGAGATAAGCGAGGTTTACGCCGGGGATATCGGCGCGACGCTGGGCTTGAAGGATACTTTCACCGGGGAGACGCTGTGTGACGCCGGGCACCCTATCATCCTGGAGTCCATCAAGTTCCCGGAGCCGGTGATATCGGTAGCCATCGAGCCGCGCACCGACGCCGATCAGGATAGAATGTCCGAGGCGCTGCGGCGGCTGGCCGAGGAGGACCCCACCTTCAGGGTGCGGGTGGATGAGAATACCGGCCAGACGATAATCTCCGGGATGGGTGAGCTGCACCTGGAAGTGCTGGTGGATCGCATGCTCCGCGAGTTCAAGGTGCGGGCGTTGGTTGGGCAGCCGCAGGTGGCTTACCGTGAGACGATTACCCGCCCGGCGCGTGCCGAGGGCCGATTTATTCGCCAGACAGGTGGACATGGTCAGTATGGCCACGTAGTGTTGGAGATAGAGCCGTTGCAGGAGGACGAGGGGTTCGTCTTTGAGTCGAAAATCTCCGGCGGTGACATCCCCTCGGAATTTATCCCTGCTGTGGAGCGCGGGGTGCGCGAGGCAATGGAGAGCGGGGTGCTGGCCGGGTATCCCCTGGTGGGCATCAAAGCTACGTTGGTGGGAGGGTCCTACCACGAGGTGGATTCGTCGGAGTTATCTTTCAGAGTAGCGGGCTCGCTGGCCCTCAAAAACGCGGTTCAACAAGCGGAGCCAACGCTGCTGGAACCGGTGATGAAAATCGAAGTGGTGGCTCCTGAGGGGGCTATCGGTGACGTGATCGGTGATCTCAGCGCCCGGGGAGCGCGGATCGAGGGCATGGAACCGCGTGGTGGGGGATTGCAGGCCGTGCAGGCCCATGCTCCGTTGGCCGAGATGTTTGGGTACGCGACCACTCTGCGCTCGCTGACGCAGGGTCGAGGTACCTTTACGATGGAATTTGATCATTACGCTGAAGTTTCACCCGAAGTGAAGGAACGGATTTTGATGGGAGGACGGCGCTAGATAACGGGCCTATCTTCCGCGCCCGGAAATGGGTGTAAGGATAAGAGTAGAAGAATACCCGACGTTGCTAGGGTGGTATTGGGCCTGCTCCCCGCTACGGTCTGCGAGGGGGGAAGGGGCCTCTCCAGAAATCCTGGTAATTGATGGAAAGGAGAAATCCAATGGCGAAGCAGAAGTTTGAGCGGACAAAGCCCCACGTGAACGTGGGAACTATCGGGCACATTGACCACGGCAAGACGACCCTGACGGCCGCAATTACCAAAGTGTTGTCCTTGAAGGGGTTAGCATCGTACAAAAGTTACGATGATGTGGCCAAGGCGGATGCCAAGACCTTCCGTCGTGACGCAACCAAGATCTTGACGGTAGCCATTGCCCACGTGGAGTATGAGACGGAGAAGCGTCACTACGCCCACGTGGACTGCCCTGGACACCGTGACTACATCAAGAACATGATCACCGGAGCGGCACAGATGGACGGGGCCATCCTGGTGGTGGCTGCTCCGGATGGGCCGATGCCCCAGACGCGCGAGCACGTGCTCCTGGCCCGCCAGGTAGAAGTGCCGAGCATAGTGGTGTTCCTGAACAAGTGTGACTTGATGGATGATGAGGAACTGTTGGAGCTGGTAGAGCTCGAGCTGCGAGAGCTGCTGGATGAATACGGGTTCCCCGGTGACGACATCCCCATCGTGCGCGGGAGTGCACTCCAGGCATTGCAGAGCACCAGCACCGATCCGGACGCGCCGGAATACCAGTGCATCTGGGAGCTGATGCACGCCGTGGATGAGTACATCCCGACGCCGGTGCGCGAGGAGGACAAGCCATTCCTGATGCCCATCGAGGACGTGTTCAGCATCAAGGGCCGAGGTACCGTGGTCACCGGCCGCATTGAGCGGGGCACCATCAAGGTGGGCGAGGAAGTGGAGATCGTCGGCCTGCGCCCCGAAGTGCGGAAGACGGTGTGCACCGGTGTGGAAATGTTCCACAAGACCCTGGATGTGGGTATAGCTGGTGATAACGTGGGCTGTCTGCTGCGCGGGATTGATCGCAAAGAGGTGGAGCGTGGAATGGTGCTGGCCAAGCCAGGGAGCATCAAGCCGCACACCAAGTTCATGAGCGAGGTGTACGTCCTGCGCAAAGACGAGGGTGGACGGCATAAGCCGTTCTTCCCTGGGTACCGGCCACAGTTCTACATTCGGACGATGGATGTGACCGGGGAGATCACCTTGCCGGAAGGCGTAGAGATGGTGATGCCTGGGGACAATGTGAACTTGCAGGTAGAGTTGATTGTGCCGGTGGCGTTGGAGACAGGGTCGCGGTTCGCCATTCGTGAGGGTGGCCTTACCGTCGGCGCGGGCGTGATCACCGAGATTCTGGAATAGTGGACGAACCTGGTGGGGCAGGGTGTGCCGTGAATGACGCGCCCTGCCCCCAGTACGGGGTGAGAGAGGGGCTATGGCCAAGCAGAGGATCAGAATTCGCTTGAAAGCTTACGATCATCGGGTTCTAGACCAATCGGCGCGACGCATTGTAGAGACGGCGGAGCGTACGGGAGCACAGGTGGTGGGGCCCGTTCCCTTGCCCACCAAGATCGAGCGGTTTACGGTGCAGCGCTCTCCTTTCGTGGACAAAGATTCCCAGGAGCATTTCGAGATCCGCACTCATAAGCGACTCATTGATGTTGTTGACCCTGGGTCCAAGACCATTGATTCTTTGATGCGTCTGAACTTGCCGGCGGGCGTGGACATCGAGATCAAAATGTAGCCCCTGGCAAACTCCTGGGCTGTTCCTACGGCGTTCTCTGGACAAAAAAGAACGGCGAGAGCCCACGGGAAAGCTGGGGGAACTCGGGACGATTCGAGGGAACTCAGTGGAACTGGGGAGGGCTTGCCCTGTGGGAGGGGATGATGAAGGGTATTTTAGGTAAGAAAGTGGGTATGACCCAGATATTCGACGAGCGTGGAGAGGTTATCCCGGTCACGGTTATCGAGGCCGGTCCCTGTTTCGTCGTCCAGAAAAAGACAATAGAGCGGGATGGGTACGAAGCGATACAATTGGGTTTCGAGGAAGTCAAACCCAAGCGTCTGACCGGGGGACAGCGTGGTCATCTGCGCAAGAGCAACCTGCCCCCCCTGCGTTACCTGCGTGAAATTCGCGCCTCTGATCTGGAGGAGTACGAGGAGGGGCAGAAGATCACGGTCAGCGTCTTCGATGTGGGTGATCGGGTAGACGTGGTGGGCACTTCTAAGGGGCGCGGCTTCGCGGGTGCTATCAAGCGCCACGGGTTCAAGCGCCAGCCCAAGACTCATGGCCAGTCCGACCGTGAGCGTGCACCGGGGTCCGCTGGCTCCACGACCACGCCAGGGCGGGTGTACAAGGGCAAACGCATGCCCGGCCACATGGGGAACGCGCGGGTCACGGTCCAGAACCTGCAAATAGTGCTGGTGGACCCGGAACGCAATCTGCTGGCCGTTAAAGGGGCGGTGCCGGGAGCGCGTAACGGGCTGTTGATTATCAAAGAGGCGAGGAAGCAGGGGTAGGTCAAATCCCAATGGATCAATGACCAAATCCCAAAGTGCCTGAACATTGCCTTCGGAATAGCTCACAGTGCCGACATCATCAGCGCCGGTGATAATGGCTGGGAGGATGAAGCACTATCAGTACCAGAGGTGATAAATGTTGCGAGTGGCAGTTTACAACGCAGATGGTGAAGCAGTTGGCGAAGCCGAGCTGCGCGAGGATATTTTCGGCATTGAGCCCAATATGGCGGTGATGCACCAGGCGCTGGTGCGGCAGTTGGCCAACGCCCGCCTGGGCACGCACAAGACCAAGTCGCGGGGCGAGGTGAGCGGTACGACGCACAAGGTCTGGCGACAAAAGGGCACCGGTCGTGCGCGCCACGGTTCGCGGAAGGTGAACCTGTGGCGGGGTGGCGGCGTCACTCACGGTCCGCGACCGCGCAGCTACCGGCAGAAGATGCCGCGCAAGATGCGACGACTGGCCTTGCGCTCCGCTCTCTCGGTGAAGGCCGCCGACGGGCAGATCGTCTGCGTGGACAGGTTGGAGATGGACACACCCAGGACGCGAGCTATGATTGACGTCCTGGGAAAGCTGGGCCTGGATGCCAGTGTGCTTATCCTGTTGCCGGAGCGCAACGAGGGCGTCGAGAAGTCGGTGCGCAATATTCCCGATGTGCGTACCCTGCGGGCCAGCTATCTGAACGTCCGTGACCTCTTGAGTTACGACTATTTGTTGATGCCGTTGGGGGCGTTGGAAGAGGTTGAGAGGATCCTGGGTTGAGGCGGGAGGACGAACGATGCATCCTTATGAAATTCTGAAGCGGCCGATTCTTACGGAGAAGAGCAATTTTCAATCAGATTATCTCGGTCAATATACCTTCGAGGTGGATCGCCGGGCCAACAAGCATCAAGTGAAAAAGGCCGTGGAGGAAGCGTTCGACGTTGAGGTGATCAAGGTCAACATCATCAACGTCCCGGCGAAGATGGGACGCTACGGCCGGCGGCGGGTGGTACGAATCCCGGCCTGGAAAAAAGCGATTGTCACCTTGGCGCCGGGGGAGCGGATTGAGGTCTTCGAGGGTGTGTAGGGTTTGTTAAGGCGGCAGGTGGCGAAGCCGCAAGCGTTTGAGCGGGTAATGGGAGCGAGGTATCGCCTGCCGCGCTGGCGTGGGCCATTCCAGATGGGGATGGTTGGACGCCAGGAGCTTGCGAGATGAAGGAGTAGTCATGGGTATCAAAGTGTACAAGCCCACGTCTCCGGGGCGACGGGGGATGACATCCCCCACGTTCGAGGAGATAACCAGCACTGAGCCGGAACGCTCGTTGCTGGCTCCGCTGCGCAAGAAGGCCGGACGGAACGTGCGAGGCAAGATCACCGTCCGCCATCGGGGTGGAGGGCACAAGCGTCGCTATCGCATCATTGATTTCAAACGGGATAAGGCGGGCGTCCCGGCCCGCGTGGCTTCGATTGAGTACGATCCCAATCGCTCGGCGCGCATCGCTTTGCTGGTGTATGCCGATGGTGAGAAGCGATACATCATCGCTCCGTTGGGCCTGATGGTGGGTGATACGGTGATGAGTGGCCCTGAGGCGGAGATACGGGTGGGTAACGCTCTGCCTCTCGCCAACATTCCGGCAGGTACTCTCATTCACAACATTGAATTGCAGCCGGGCAAGGGCGGGCAATTAGTCCGTTCGGCGGGCACGTCAGCTCAGTTGATGGCCAAGGAAGGGAATTACGCGCACGTGCGCCTGCCCAGTGGGGAGGTGCGGCTCATTCATCAGCGGTGCATGGCTACCATCGGACAGGTGGGCAATACCGATCACGGGCACATCAAGCTGGGCAAGGCGGGCCGCAAGCGGCATCTGGGTTGGCGGCCAGCGGTTCGTGGCTCGGCGATGTCCCCACGCGATCACCCACACGGCGGTGGGGAGGGACGCACACCCATCGGCATGCCCTCACCTAAGTCGCCGTGGGGCAAGCCCACACTGGGCAAGAAGACACGGCGCAATAAGTCCACCGATAAGTGGATTGTCCGCCGGCGGAGTAAGAAGCGGTGATGACCATAACCCCGATTTGTTAGGGGGTCGTTGGGTAGTTGGGATTTGAGTCAGGAGGTACACGGTGTCGAGATCGCTGAAGAAAGGGCCTTACGTAGACCCTAAGCTGCTCAGAAAAATCGAGGAGATGAACAAGCGGGGTGAGAAGCAGGTGATCAAGACCTGGTCCAGGGCTTCCACGATCTTCCCGCAGATGGTGGGACACACGATAGCCGTGCACGATGGGCGGCGGCATGTGCCCATCTATATCACGGAGAATATGGTGGGTCATAAGCTCGGCGAGTTCGCTCCGACGCGGACTTACCGGGGACACATAGTCAAGGAGAGAAAGACCCGCGCCAGGCGGGCTTAAGTAGCTGGCGGAATGAGTTAGTTAATGAGGCTGGCTGTCAGTGGATAGTGGAGTAGAAGAATGGCTTCTGAAGTGAGGGCAGTAGCTCGCTACGTGCGAATGTCTCCGCAGAAAGTGCGCCTCGTCGCCGATCAGGTACGAGGGATGGGAGCGGTGGATGCTCTGGCTGTTTTGAAACACATGCCCCAGGCAGCGGCGCGTCCGATGTACAAGGTCATCCGTTCAGCAGTGGCTAACGCTGAGGAGAACATCGGAATGGACCGCGAGGACTTGTACATTGCGCAGGTGACAGTGGACGGGGGCCCGATGATGAAGCGCTGGCGTGCGGGTGCTCGCGGTCGTTACAAGAAAATTCTCAAGCGGTCTTCACACATTACCGTAGTACTGAGTGAGGTGGAGGAGTAGGGGATCGGCGAGCGGTCGTGGTTGTGCTCGGACGAACCCGCATCTGACACCTGAACCCCAAAAGGAGGGATTCATTGGGCCGAAAGGTACACCCAACTGGGTTCCGATTAGGAATAATCAGGGATTGGGATGCCCGTTGGTATGCTGAGGGCGAGGAGTACGCGGACCTTCTCCATGAGGATATGGCTATTCGCCGTCTGATCCGACGGGAGATGGGACGGGCGGGCATCTCGCGGATCGAGATTGAACGTTTCCCGAAGCAGGTAAGCATCGTCATCCATACCGCCAAGCCGGGGATTATTATTGGCCGGCGCGGGGCGACGGTTAAACAGTTGCGTCGGGACCTGGAGGAGTTGACTGGCAAGCGCATTCGCGTGGACGTGAGCGAGATAGAGCAGCCAGACCTGGATGCTTACCTGGTGGCGGAGAATATCGCCATTCAGCTCGAACACCGCATCTCCCACAACCGGGCGATGAAACGCGCGGTCCGCCAGGCAATGCGTCTGGGGGCCAAGGGGATCAAAATCTCCTGTAAGGGACGGTTAACCGGTGCGGAGATGGCCCGTTGTGAGTGGGTCCGCGAAGGGCGGGTGCCATTGCACACCCTGCGGGCGGACATTGATTACGGTATGGCGGAGGCCTTGACTACCTACGGACGGATCGGCGTCAAGGTGTGGATCTACAAGGGTGAGGTGCTGCCTCAGAAATCTGAGGAGACGCAGGCTGTTTCGGAGGCCGTTGCGTAGGCCGGACGTCCCTGTCTGACGCGGGAGGTGGGCTGCGGCCTGCGCCTCCGGCGTGAGCTCAGCCAGACGGCGGGAATACTCGCCCTATAAGCCAGTTCATAGGTGACCGGCGGGATCGAGTTTGGCCGGTCGGACATCCCTGTCCGGCAGGAGCCGGGGGTGGCGGGCTGCGGTGTGAGCCCAGTCGAACGCTCAGCCGGGTGGCAGGGATGCCAGACTGATAAACGGCCCGCCGTGGTTGGAGGAGATGATTGCGATGTTGATGCCCAAGCGGGTGAAATATCGAAAACAGCAACGAGGCCGGATGAAAGGCCGGGCGCGGCGCGGCGCTGAGGTCACTTTCGGTGACTATGGATTGCAGGCTCTGGAACCGTGCTGGATGACCAGCCGCCAGATCGAGGCGGCGCGGCGGGCGATTGTTCGCCACGTCAAGCGGCGGGGCAAGCTCTGGATTCGAGTCTTCCCGGATAAGCCGGTCACCAAGAAACCAGCGGAGACGCGCATGGGCAAGGGCAAGGGTGCCGTGGATCATTGGGTGGCCGTTGTCAAGCCGGGCCGTATAATCTTCGAGATTTCCGGGGTTGAGGAGAGCACGGCGCGAGAGGCGATGCGCCTGGCTGCGCACAAATTGCCCATCAAGACCCAGTTTGTGATGCGCCGCGATCTGCTTGCAGGGAGTGAGGAGTGATGGAGGCTCGAGAGTTGCGTGAGATGACGACAGAGGAACTCCGCGCCAAGCTGGATGAGTCTTACGAACGGTTGATGAACTTCCGCTTTCAGTTGTATATTAAGCAACTGAAGGATCACAACCTGTTGAGGCGCACGAAGCGGGACATCGCTCGCCTGAAGACTGTCTTGCGAGAACGCGAGTTGGCGCAGATGGCAGAAGAAGAGGAGAGGGCCGAATGAGAGAGCGGCGAAGGCGGCTGACCGGGCGCGTGGTGAGCAATAAGATGGACAAGACCGTTGTGGTCAGGGTTGAGCGTTTGCAGCGGCATCGCATCTATAAAAAAGTGGTGCGCAAGAGCAAGAAGTATAAGGCCCACGATGAGCACAATAAATGTCAAGTGGGTGATTTGGTTCGTATCGTTGAGTCGCGCCCCTTAAGTCGCGAGAAGCGCTGGGTCGTCGAGGAGATTCTGGAAGCCGGGGAGCAGTGAGAGCTCACAACAACCGGATAACCAGCGTGGGAGGAAAAGATGATTCAGCAGGAGACCAGATTACGGGTGGCCGATAACACTGGCGCTAAAGAGATTTTGTGCATCCGTGTGTTGGGTGGATCTAAACGACGTTATGGCCATGTCGGTGACATCATTGTCGCCTCGGTTAAGCAGGCCACACCTACCGGTTCGGTCAAGAAGGGAGATGTCGTGCGGGCGGTGATCGTGCGCACGGCAAAAGAGTACGGTCGCAGCGACGGGTCTTATATTCGATTTGACGACAACGCAGCGGTGATCCTCGATGGCACTAGTCGTAATCCCAAAGGCACACGTATCTTCGGGCCGGTGGCCCGCGAGTTGCGCGATAGGGGTTTCATGAAGATCATCTCGCTGGCGCCGGAGGTGCTCTAGTCAACGTGATGAGAGGCATAGCGCCAGCCTCAGCACGAGCAGGAGATAGATGGCAATGAAGATTAAGAAGGGCGATACGGTAGAAGTGATTGCGGGTGACGACCGGGGAAGAAGGGGCACGGTACGTCGAGTCCTCCCCAAGGAGGGCCGGGTGTTGGTCTCGGGCGTCAACCTGGTGAAAAAGCACCAGCGCCGCATGCCCACCGGGGGGCGGACTCAGGCCCAGGGTGGTGTTATCGAATTTGAAGCTCCTATTCATATCTCCAACGTGATGTTGGTCTGTCCTACCTGCAAGAAGCCGACTCGGGTGGTGTACGATACGAGCAGCGGGACGAGGAGTCGGATGTGCAAGCGTTGCCGGGCGATGATTGACTAGGGTCAGCCCAACGTCCCGCCATTGGAGGGGAAGTAGAAGATGCCGAGGTTAAAAGAGCGATATAAACAACAGGTTGTGCCGGCGATGATGGATGCGTTCGGTTATCGCAACGTGATGGAAGTCCCTCGCCTGGATAAGATTGTGATCAATATAGGGTTAGGGGAAGCGCTGCAGGATGCCAAAGCACTGGACCACGCTGTGCAGGACATCGCCACCATCACCGGTCAGCGGCCAGTGGTCACCCGGGCGCGGAAGTCCGTTGCGGGCTTCAAGCTGCGTGAAGGACGGGCCATCGGGGTAAAGGTCACCTTGCGGGGCAATCGCATGTGGGATTTTTTCGACCGCCTGTGCAACGTGGCGCTCCCCCGGAAGCGTGACTTTCGCGGCATCTCGCCCGATTCCTTCGACGGTCGGGGGAACTATACCCTGGGTCTGGATGAGCAGTTGGTGTGGCCAGAGATTGATTATGACTCCATTGACAAGGTGCGCGGGATGGAGATCACCATTGTGACCACTGCCAAGACCGATGAAGAAGGACGAGAGTTGTTATCTCTGCTGGGGATGCCGTTTTGGAGAAGGTAGACGTTGGTAGGCACTCTGATGACCCTCCCACGGGTTGCGAATCTGCGGGAGGGTGGGATGGACGGTTTTTAAGGAGGAAACGTGGCTAGAAAGTGTATGCAGTACCGCGAACAGCGTCGGAAATACAAGGTGCGAGTGCGCAATCGGTGTCAGCGATGTGGTCGCCCTCGCGGATACATCCGTCGTTTCAAGCTGTGTCGTATCTGTTTCCGCGAGTTAGCCTCGGCAGGACAGATTCCCGGCGTTGTGAAGTCGAGCTGGTAGGCTCGCGCGTCGCAGTGCGTCGTTGGCGAGCCTTCGGTGTGAGTGCTCGGTCGAACGCACGGGCGACCCGTGATGAACCAAACGAGGAGAGTGGTTGATGAGCATGACCGATCCAATAGCTGACATGCTGACCCGCATAAGGAACGCCTCGATGGCGGGACATGGCTATGTGGCCGTGCCCAGTTCCAAGATGAAAGTGGCTATCGCCCAAATCCTGAAGGACGAGGGTTACATCCAGGATTTCGCGGTGACGCGCGAACGCCCGCAGCCGATGATCCGTATCTGGCTCAAATACGTGGGCGAGCGCCGGGAGAAACGGCCAATGATCACCGGTCTGAAACGGGTTAGCAAGCCGGGCTGTCGGGTTTACGTGAAGAAGGAACACATCCCCTGGGTGTTGAGCGGTATGGGGATTGCCATCCTGTCCACGTCCAAGGGGGTGATGACCGGTCAAAAGGCACGCCGGCTGAACGTGGGCGGCGAGGTGCTGTGTTACGTCTGGTAAGCGGTAGATAGTAATCAGGTGGGAGGTGGTTTCCAGTGTCGCGAATTGGCAGAATGCCTATTCCTGTGCCCCAGGGGGTGCAGGTAAATATTGAGGGCAGTCGGGTGGTAGTACGTGGTCCACGGGGTGAGTTGGCGCGGACGTTCCACCCGGACATGACGGTGACTCTGCAAGGTGATCAACTGGTGGTCACGCGACCCACCGATCAGCGGCAGCACCGTGCTCTCCACGGATTGACTCGCGCGCTTCTGGCGAACATGGTGACGGGCGTGACCCAGGGTTTCCGCAAGGTGTTGCAGATCGAGGGCGTGGGATACCGCGCGGAGTTGCAGGGGAACAAGCTGGTATTGAACGTGGGTTTCTCACATCCAGTGGAGTTTGAACCGCCAGCGGGCATCACTTTCCAGGTGGAACAGCGCGCCAAGCTCATCACCGTGGAGGGGATAGACAAGGAACTGGTGGGTGAGGTGGCGGCCCGCATCCGGCGAGTTCGCCCCCCGGAGCCATACAAGGGCAAGGGTATACGCTATCAGGGCGAGTACGTCCGCCGCAAGCCTGGTAAGGCGGGCAAGATCGGCATGTAGCGGAGGGGCTTCGTCAGAACCCCGAGGGTTATCTTTCTCACAAAATATTCACACGGGTCGGCACACACCGGATCGGGCCAAACATCTGATCAAGAAACCTCGGAGTTCTTTACCACCAACGTTTTGAGCAATTACCAAACAAAGTCCCACATCGGTGTGCTGATGTGGTTGGTAGACTGGTTTTGAGGGAAGGAAAGCGTGATGAGTGGGAAAAGCAGACTGGCACGGCAACGGCGGCACCGGCGAGTGCGGAAAAAAGTGAAGGGCACGAGTGAACGTCCACGGTTGAATGTATTCCGCAGCCTGAAGCACATCTACGCCCAGATTATAGACGATGGCCAGGGTCACACTCTGGTTTCTGCTTCTACCTTAGATCCTGAGTTGAGGGAAAGGATTCAAGGCCTGAGCAAGACAGAGCAGGCCAAGTTGGTCGGGCAGGTGTTGGCTCAGCGAGCGCTGGCTCGTGGTGTCCGGCAGGTGGTGTTCGATCGTGGTGGGTATCTATATCATGGCCGGGTGAAAGCTCTGGCCGATGGGTCCCGTGAGGGCGGGTTGGAGTTTTAGCCGGTTTAGCCCATGAGGAGCAGGCAGCCACGTTATTTGGCTGAGTCCTCGGCTGGATGATTCGATAGGCTCAGCCGAATGTCCACGACGAGGCTTGCTCCCGGATTGGGATTGTCGGACACGAGCTACAGGCTTACCAGGCAATTTAGGAGGATGAATGGCGAGGAGAGAATTCGAAGAACGCGAGGAACTGGATGAGCGAGTGGTACACATCACCCGTGTGGCAAAGGTGGTCAAGGGTGGCCGGCGTTTCGGATTCCGCGCTGTGGTAGTGGTGGGCGATCACCAGGGCAAGGTGGGCGTTGGTGTGGGCAAGGCACGCAGTGTGCCGGATGCTATCCGCAAGGGTGCCGAGCGCGCCCGACGAAACATGCGGCCCATCGCTATGGTAGGAACCACCATCCCTCACGAGGTGGTGGCTACCTTTGGCGGAGCCAAAGTGTTGCTCAAACCAGCCTCGCCGGGTACTGGAGTGATCGCCGGCGGTGGAGTGCGGGCTGTGATCGAAGCGGCGGGCATTAAAGACATCCTAACCAAGTCCCTGGGAAGTTCCAACATTCTCAACATGGTGCGGGCCGCGATGCGCGGTTTGGAACAGCTCAAGGACGTGAAAGAAGAAGCTCGCCTGCGAGGTAAGCCCGTCCGCGAGGTTAGTCCTTATTGGAGTCGTGGCAATGTCTGAGTCGAAAGTCGCAGGGGGGCAGCCAGAAAAGAAGCTGCGCATCACTTACGTGAAGAGTAGCATCGGATATTCTACTCGGCAAAAGGCCACCATCCGCGCTCTGGGCCTGCGTCACCTGGGCGACGTGGTGGAACAGGCAGATACGCCGGTTATTCGTGGGATGGTGCATAAAGTGCGGCATCTGGTTACGGTTGAGGAAGTTGCCTAGGGCCGGGTGACGGATTGCGCCGCCCTGAAGAGGCGGCGCTGGACATTGCACAGGCGTGAAGAGGATATTACTATGAAGTTGCACGAATTGCGTCCCCCCGAGGGGGCGAGAAAGAAACGCAAGCGCAAGGGTCGTGGTATATCGGCCGGCCAGGGTAAGACGGCCGGGCGGGGAACCAAGGGACAGGGAGCCCGTGCTGGTGGCGGCAAAGGTCCTTACTTCGAAGGTGGGCAGTTGCCATTGGTCCGTCGCCTGCCCTACAAGCGTGGATTCACTAATATCTGGAAAGTGATATACACACCCGTCAACCTGGACCGCCTGGACGGTTTCGCGGCTGGGGCGGAGGTTTCCCCCAGGACTTTGGCGGAGGCAGGGATCATCAAACGCGCCGACGAGATGGTGGTCATCCTGGGCCAGGGTGAGCTGGATCGTCCCCTCACGGTTAAGGCCCATCGCTTCTCGGCCAGCGCGCGAGCTAAGATCGAAGCCGCCGGAGGTGTGGCTGAGGATCTGCCTCTCAGGGAAAAATGGGTGCGGGTGAGAAAAGGTGGGTAGGTTGGATATCCTTGTCCGCCGCCCCAACGTCCTGGGTGGGCATGGACGTCTGCCATGCAGTCTGCGGCCCGTTCATCGTTCGTTCGTAGTTGGAGGGTGGGGATGATACAAGCGTTGCGCAATGCGTTCAGATTGCCGGATCTACGACGGAGGATACTGGTCACTTTCTTGATCCTGATCATTTACCGTCTGGCTGCGCACGTGCCGCTACCGAATATCAAGACTGAACTCCTGGCCGATGTGTTTGCCAAAAACCAACTGCTTAGCCTGTTGGACATGTTTTCCGGTGGGGCGATGTCTAGCTTCTCGGTGATGGCCATGGGAGTGTATCCTTACATCACGGCAACCATCGTCATGCAGCTTTTGCAGCCAATCATCCCCGCGCTCGAAAATCTGGCCAAAGAGGGAGAGGCCGGACGGAACAAGCTCAATCAGTACACTTATTTCCTGACCATTCCTCTGTGTGTGCTTTCAGCTTTCGGCCTGGGTATGCAGATGCAGGCGCAGGGAGTGGCTACCAACTTCGGTCTGTCGGGGTCAGCATTGCTGCCCACGGTGACGACGATTATAACCATGACAGCGGGCACGATGTTCGCCATCTGGTTGGGCGAGTTGATCACGGAGCGGGGTATTGGTCAGGGACTCTCGATCATCATCCTCGGCGGGATCGTGGCCCGTATCCCGCAGCGAGTGGGGGCGTTGATTACCACGGACCTGCGGGGTTTGATCGTTTTTCTGATCATCACCGCGATAACGGTGCTGGTCATCGTCGTGGTGCAGGAGGGACAGCGCCGTATTCCGGTGCAGTATGGCAAGCGGGTGCTGGCCATGCGTGGCAATCGGCTACGCATCGCCGGTGGGCAGAGCACGCACATTCCGTTGCGGGTGAACTCAGCAGGGATGATCCCGCTGATCTTTGCCCAATCAATTATGATGTTTCCCGGCGTCATCGCTTCATACTTTCTCTCTTCCGGGGTTCCCTGGATAAAGACCGCGGCCACGTCTGTTTACAACTTGTTTAACACCCAGAGCACTGTCTACTGGATCATGTACTTCTTCATGGTCGTTGGTTTCACGTATTTCTACACGGACGTCATCTTCCAGCAGCAGGACCTGGCCGGGAACCTGAAGCGGCAGGGAGGGTTCATCCCTGGCAAACGACCGGGCAAGCGCACGGAGGATTATCTCAATGGGGTGCTGCGGCGAATCACCCTGGTAGGCGCTGTATTCCTGGGTGCGGTGGCCATCTTGCCCTGGCTGGTAAAGGGTGTGACTGAGACGTCAACTATGCTCATCACCAGTTCGGGTCTGCTGATCGTGGTCGGCGTGGTGTTGGATACGCTACGCCAGCTTGAGGCCCAGCTCGTCATGCGTCACTACGAGGGATTCATCAAGTAATCCACGGCACAGCCATTCCAACAGGGGAGCAGGCATGGGAAACGAGGAGCGGGCAAAACCCAAGTTCATCGTCCTTCTGGGAGCGCCCGGTGCGGGCAAGGGAACGCAGGCAGCTTACTTAGAGGAGAGGCTGGGTATCCCGCACATATCCTCCGGGGATCTCTTTCGCGAGAACTTGCGCAATGAGACTGAACTGGGACGCCTGGCTCGCGCGTACATGGACAGGGGAGAACTGGTCCCCGATGAGGTGACCATCGCCATGGTCAAGGAGCGGCTGGCGCAACCCGATTGTGCCGGTGGGGCCATCCTGGACGGATTCCCGCGCACCATCGCTCAAGCGCAGGCCCTGGAGGCGATCCTGGCCGAGAAAGGACAGCGAGTGGGGATCGTGCCCTACATAAAAGTGTCGGACGAAGTGCTGCTGGCGCGTCTGGCCGGGCGCTGGACGTGTCGCCAGTGCGAGGCGATCTATCACGAACTGTTTAGCCCGCCGAAGGTTGCCGGGCGGTGCGACGTGTGTGGCGGCGAACTTTACCAGCGGGCGGATGATACGCCGGAGACCCAGCGTCGTCGCATCGAGGTGTACTTCCAACAGACCACGCCGTTGATCGAGTACTATCGGAGGCAGGGGCTGTTGGTGGAGATTGATGGAGAACAATCCGTCGAGCAGGTGCGAGCTGATCTGTTGGCGGCCATCCAACAGGCTGACTGCTAGTTGATGAAAAGGTTCATTGGGTACTGATGATTACATTGAAATCACCGTCTGAACTGGCGCGTATGCGCGAGGCTGGTCGTATCGTCGCTGTGGTTTTGGCTCTTTTGCGGGAGAAAATCGCGCCCGGTGTGACTACTGAGGAATTGAACACCCTGGCCGAGGAGACGATCCTTAAGCATGGGGCGGTGCCTTCGTTCAAAGGTTATCGGGGTTACCCGGCAGCGTTGTGTGTGTCCGTCAACGAGGAAGTGGTACACGGCATTCCCGGCTCGCGGGTGATTAACGAAGGCGACCTGGTCAGCGTGGACGTGGGGACGATTTACAAGGGCTTCCAGGGAGACGCGGCCATTACGGTGGCAGTGGGGGAGGTGTCCCCGGCGGCTCGCCGTCTGCTGGAGGTGACGGCTGGCGCGTTGGAGGCAGGAATCGCCCAGTGCCGGGCCGGCCAACACATGGGAGATGTATCGGCGGCCATTCAGAATTACGCCGAGTCGCGCGGGTTTTCCGTGGTTCGTGAGTACACCGGACACGGCATCGGGCGAAAGATGCACGAGGACCCGCAGATTCCTAATTTTGGTGAGCCGGGGCGGGGAGCGCTCCTCAGGCCGGGCATGACCTTTGCCCTGGAGCCTATGGTGACCATGGGCACGTGGCGCACCCGCGTGTTGGACAATGGGTGGACAGTGGTAACTCTGGATGGCCAACTCTCGGCGCATTTCGAGCACACCATTGCCGTCACAGATGACGAGCCGGAGATTCTCACCCGGCTGTAAGTAATTCGTAATACGTAGCATATGGAGGTTTGTGTGATGAAGGTCTCATCTTCAGTTAAGCGACGGTGTCCTAAGTGTAAGATTATCCGCCGGCGTGGCGTCGTGCGGGTCATCTGCGAAAATCCCAAGCACAAGCAGCGACAGGGGTAATAGCCCCCGGCTGCGGTCGGGATGGAAATGTGGAAGGATGGCGAGGAGGGATTAAATGGCGCGAATCGCGGGCGTGGATTTGCCTCGCAACAAGCGGGTGGATATTGCTCTGACGTACATCTACGGCATTGGCCGGTCTACCAGCCAGGAGATTCTGAAAACGGCGGGCGTTGATCCCAGTACACGGGTGAAGGACCTGGCAGAGGCCGAGGTCAGCCGGCTGCGAGAGATCATCAGCCGCAACTATCGGGTAGAGGGTGACCTGCGCCGTGAGGTGCAGATGAACATCAAACGCCTGATGGAGATTGGCTGTTATCGCGGGCTGCGGCATCGGATGAACCTGCCGGTGCGTGGGCAGCGGACGCGGACTAATGCGCGTACCAAGCGCGGTCCCAAGAAGACAGTGCCTGGTCGTGGCCGGCGTCGAGGGATGAAGAAGAAGTAGTGAGCTTGTGGCTCAATAAAAGCGATTGTGGTTGGAGGATTGACTACTGGACGCCTTTCGAGATCTGCGGGGTTTCGACGTAGGTTTGGTGCCGCCTGGTGCAAATCTTGTGCCGGGCTGTTACTACTCGGGCCAGCGGTTGAAACCGCGCCTGAGGAGCTAAAGCTGGCTGTCCACCTGCGTGGACAGGCGCGTCCACGCAGGTGGACGCTTGGCTGCAGGCCCTCTAGAGGCGATTTCAATCGCTAACAGAAGTAGCCTGAGCAGTTACCCCAGGGGCAGATTCGGGAAGGGCCTGGTAAAGAGACCGGAGGAAAAGTATGGGACGACCAGCAAGGCGGAGCAGGAGATCTGCGGGCCGACGACAGAAGCGCAATGTGCCGTATGGTCACGCTCACATTCATTCGACGTTCAACAACACTATCGTCACGATGACTGATCCGCAGGGCAACGTGATCACCTGGGGCAGCGCCGGGACGGTTGGTTTCAAGGGGTCACGCAAGAGCACTCCTTACGCGGCGCGCATGGCAGCTCAGCAGGCGGCTAAAACGGCGATGGATAATGGAATGCGAGAGGTGGACGTCTTTGTCAAGGGGCCGGGCCCTGGCCGCGAGGCGGCTATCCGTGCTTTGCAGGCGGCGGGTCTGAAGATACGCTCCATCACCGACGTGACTCCCATTCCTCACAACGGGTGCCGTCCGCCCAAGAAACGAAGGGTCTAGTGCGGGGGGTTGGGCCATTATCAGGGCCGGGCTGTGTCTAACACGGGTTGTGCCCGATGGTGCGCCGTCCCCCTCACTGAAATCAGGAGGTGCAATGGCAAGGTATCTGGGTCCAGTTTGTAAACTGTGTCGGCGAGAAGGCGAGAAGCTGTTTCTCAAAGGAGAGCGATGCCTGAGCGCGAAGTGTGCGCTGGAGCGGCGGGCTTATCCCCCCGGAATGCATGGGCGCGAGAGCCAGTTTCGGCGTGGACGCGCCTCAGAGTATTCGCTACAGCTTCGGGAGAAGCAGAAAGTGCGCCGCATATACGGTGTGCTGGAACGACAATTTCGACGCTATTACAAGGAAGCCCTGCGACGTAAAGGGTTGACCGGGGAGAATCTGTTAATCATTCTGGAGAGCCGGCTGGATAACGTGGTCTACCGGCTGGGATTCGCCAGCTCCCGGGCACAGGCCCGGCAGCTCGTGCAGCACGGGCATTTTTACCTTAACGGTCGGCGGGCTACCATCCCGTCCATGCTACTCAAGCCGGGTGACGAGATCTCGGTGCGGCCGCAGAGCCGACAGCTCAAGTACTTCAAAGATTTGGCGAAGGTGTTGGACGAGAAGGCCGTGCCGAACTGGTTGAGCCTCGACACCACCAATCTGCTCGGGCGTGTGCTGAATCTGCCCACACGGGAGGAGATTGCCCCCTCGATAAACGAGCACTTGATCGTGGAGTACTATAGCCGCTAGCCTTCGACATCTCTCGGCGGGCTCAGGAATAGGAGAGCGGTTACTGATAAGCCCTGGGCCTGTCGGAGGAGTGAAGGGCCAGAGGACGGTCGAATGCCTGGGGTTCGGAGTTTGTGAGACTGCACCGGGGACGATTCCCCTTAAATCTCTGTCCGCTGGACCTCAGAGGAGGGAGGGTGACCTTTGTCCAATATAGTTTTGCCTAAAATTGAATGTGACGCTGTTACCCAGGATTATGGGCGTTTTCTCATCAGTCCGCTGGAGAGCGGATATGGCATAACTCTGGGTAACGCTCTACGGCGGGTACTGCTGGCCTCGCTGCCAGGGGCGGCGGTGACGTCCATCCGCGTCAGTGACGTGTATCATGAGTTCTCACCCATTCCTGGGGTTAAAGAGGACATGATGGCGCTGATCCTCAACGTCAAGCGGCTGCGCCTGAAAATGTATACCGATGAACCGGCCCGTATGCGCCTGGAGGTACACGGTGAGGGCAATATCACCGCTGGTGACATTGATGCCCCGTCCTCTGTGGAGATCATCAATCCCGACCTCCACCTCCTGACGGCCGATTCCGACGACGTGGACCTGGAGATTGAGTTCCAAGTGGAGAGGGGACGGGGATACTCCCCAGCAGGGGAGCGAGCCCGATTGCCCATTGGGGAACTGCCGGTAGATGCGATTTTCAGTCCCATCCGCAAGGCTAATTACGTGGTGGAGCGGACTCGCGTGGGGCAGATAACCAACTACGACCAGCTAACCATAGAGATCTGGACCGACGGTACAATCCGTCCTCTCGAAGCCTTGCGAGAGGCATCGCGGATTCTGGTTCAGCACTTTTCGCTGGTGGCCGGCGTGGAGGAGATGCCGCTGGTAGAGGAAGAAGAAGGGGTCGAAGAGGGTATCCCGGCGCGAATCTACGACACGCCCATCGAGGATCTGGATCTCAGCGTGCGGGTGTACAACTGTCTGAAGCGGACGGGCATCACCAAGGTCGGCGAGGTGCTGGAGAGGCTCGCACAGGGCGATGATGAGATGCTGACCATCCGCAACTTCGGTGCTAAGTCACTGGTCGAGCTGCGGGAGAAGCTGGCCGCCAAGGGTTTCCTCACAACGACGGATGTGCAGGACTAGCATTAGCAGACGTGGCGGGTTCGCGTTATGTTTGGCAGAGCAGTAGTGACGGTTAGTCGGAGAATCAGGAGAGTGAGACGATGAGACACCGGAAAGCCGGCCGCAAGCTGGGCCGCAGTACTGGACAGCGGCGGGCTCTATATAGAAATATGATCACCCAGTTGTTTCTCCACGGGCGGATTACCACCACCGAGGCCAAGGCCAAGGCAATTCGCGGTCAGGCAGAGCGGCTGATCACCATTGCTAAGCGGGGCAACAGCGCGGACGAACCAGCTCGTCGGGTGCATGCCCGGCGACTGGCCGCCGCTCGCCTGAACGGCTCTGAGGTGGTACGCAAGCTTTTTGACGAGATTGCACCGCGCTACGAGGAGCGACCAGGAGGATATACCCGCATTCTCAAGCTAGGTCGGCGCCAGGGCGATGGGGCACGCATTGCCCTGATCGAGTTGGTCGAGGAGTAGCTGGATGCTCGGAGACGGGCGCCAGGGGCGGGCGGCTGACGACCAGCAACCGGCATCTGGCATCCGTTACGTGCGGGCCACGGTCGAGTACGACGGCACAGACTACTGCGGGTTTCAGTGGCAGGACGATCAGCCGACCGTGCAGGGCGAGCTGGAGCGGGCGCTGGCCGCCGTGACCCGGGAGACGATTCGCATCACCGCCGCTGGCCGTACCGACGCGGGGGTCCACGCGCGTGGACAGGTGATCGCCTTCCATACCGGGTGGCGGCATCCGTTGACCGACCTGGAACGAGGGCTCAATGCCCTGTTGGCGGAGGACGTGGCGGTGCGTGAGCTGGCATTGGTGGAGGAGGGGTTTCATCCCCGATTTAGCGCGCGCAGCCGGGAGTATCGGTACACTGTTTTCAATCAGCCGTTGCGCTCGCCCCTGGCGCGGAGATTCTCTTATCACTGGTCCCATCCACTGGACGTGGAGGCCATGAATCGAGCAGCGCGGGCGCTGATAGGCACGCACGACTTCGCCACGTTCGGGCAGCCGCCTCAGGGGGAGAACACCGTACGCCGGGTGATGCGGGCCTGGTGCAGTCGAGAAGGACCTTTTGTCTACCTCGACATCGAGGCCAACGCCTTTTTGCGACGGATGGTGCGCAGCATAGTGGGCACGCTGTTGCAGGTGGGCAGCGGTAAGCTTTCACCCCAGGATTTCGCGGAGATTCTGCACGCGGCGGAGCGGAGTCTGGCTGGGCCCACAGCCCCGCCCCACGGTCTATGCTTGATGCGGGTGAATTACGGGTGACCCCGCTGATCTGGAATTGTAATTCTCAAGGAGTTGGAGCTGTGAAAACGTACGCGGTTAGGGCGAGCGAGATTGAGCGAGAGTGGTTCGTGGTGGATGCCGAGGGCAAAACCCTGGGCCGCCTCGCTTCAGAGATTGCCAAAATTCTCAAAGGCAAGCATAAGCCTATCTACAGTCCCCACCTGGACGTGGGTGATTTCGTTATCGTGATCAACGCCGAGAAGGTGCGGGTCACTGGGCGCAAGCTGGATCAGAAGTTTTACTACCGCCATTCGGGCTATCCGGGTGGGTTGAAGAGCATCAGCCTCAGGGACCAGTTGGCCCGGCACCCTACTCGCGTGCTGAAGGCGGCCGTGCGAGGGATGTTGCCTAAGAACAGGTTGGGACGGCGAATGATCAAGAAGTTGAAAATCTACGCTGGTAAGGAACATCCCCACCAGGCGCAGCAGCCCAAAGAGTTGGTCCTGTAGAGAGGAGATTGAGTAGATGGCGAGCGTTTATTACGAAGGAGTGGGCAGGAGAAAAACGGCCACGGCTCGGGTGCGACTTTTCCCCGGCGGCACGGGTAGCATTATCATTAACGACAAACCGCTGGAGGAATACTTCCGCCGTCCGGGTGACGTGACTCACTTGCTGGCTCCGTTAGAAGCAGTGGGTATGAAAGATACGTTCAACATCACCGTGCACGTGAAGGGTGGGGGCATCTCTGGACAGGCAGGGGCGGTGCGGATGGGCATTGCCCGCGCCCTGCTCAAAGCCAACCCGGACCTTCGTCCCGTGCTGCGGACCGGCGGATTTCTCACCCGCGACGCGCGGATGAAAGAGCGCAAGAAGCCGGGTCTCAAGCGGGCACGCAAGGCACCGACCTACACCAAGCGGTAGATCCGTTCCCGGTCAACCCCAAATTGCACACAAAGGCGCAGAGCCCGCATGACGTCGTCGGACTCTGCGCCTTTTGCGTTTGCACCCTCCCGCAGGTTTCCCGAACCTGCGGGAGGGTGAATACTACACGCCCTTCACCTCGGCGCTGATGCGCACGATCTCCACGAAGTCAGGTTTGAGACTGGCCCCGCCGACGAGTGCGCCATCAATGTCCGGCTGGCTCATGAACTCGGCGATGTTGTTCGGTTTCACGCTGCCGCCGTACTGTACGCGCACCGCCTGGGCGGTGGCTTGGTCGTACAGGTCGGCGATGGTGCCGCGAATGGTCAGGCCGATGACCGCGTTGGCCCCAGCGCCGGTGGCCGCCTTGCCCGTGCCAATGGCCCAGATGGGCTCGTAGGCGATGATCAGCGAACGGACCTGATCGGCGGTGAGGCCATCCAGCGCGGCCCGCACCTGCCCGCTGACCCACTCCTCGGTCTGTCCGGCCTCGTGCTGCTCCAGGCTCTCACCCACGCAGACGATGGGCGTCAGACCGTGGGCGAAGGCCGCCTTGATTTTGCGGTTCACTCCCTCGTCCGTCTCACCGAAGTAGGCGCGCCGCTCCGAGTGCCCCAGGATCACGTACTGGCACAGCCCCTTGAGCATCAGCGGTGAAATTTCCCCGGTGTAAGCCCCCTGCTCCTCGAAGTACATGTTCTGTGCCCCCAGGCCGATGTCCGTGGGCACCAGGAGTTCCTTCACGGGGGCCAGGGCGACGAAGGGCGGGCAGATCACCTTGTCCACCCCCTTAATCTCGTTCAGCTTGAATCGAATCTCGCGGACGAAGGCCACAGCCTCCTCGATGGTCTTGTGCATCTTCCAGTTACCGGCGATAATTGGTGTTCGCATTGAGCGATCTCCTTTCTGCATTTCTTTCTTTTGGCCATCAATCTGACTTTTCATTTCAATCTATCTGTTACCTCGTTTCTAGCTACCCGACAGTTTTGTCCGAGTGTCGCTGCGCAGGGTAGGGGAGTCTCCCGAAACAGCCTCGCGGCCACGAAGGATGCGGGATTCGATCCTTCGTCGTCCTTCGACTGCGTGCGCCCCCTCGCTGCCGCTCAGGGACGCACTCCGCTCAGGACGACTACTGTCCCAAGTGTAGCGCGGAGCGCCTCTTCGCAATGGCATCCTCAAACTGTCACTAGGTAATTTTGTCCAGAGCCGGGTGGAATGGGTGTATATTGTCTGGCGAGGTACAAGGCGATAGCGATTGGCAGCCGTGTCCAGTTCGAGACCATAGATCAGCCAGGCGATGTCTGCTTGAGTGGGCTGGGTGGTAGGGAGCGTGGGAAGTGTGATGAGATTGGCCCGCTTATCGGTGTGGGCGCGTAGCGCCTGCCTCGTCCTCAGGAGGCAGCAACACCTCGCGGGCACGGCTGCCGCCCTGGGGCGGCCCCACGTAGCCTTTCTCCTCCAGCAGGTCAATCAACCTCGCTGCGCGGGAGTACCCGATGCGCAGCTTGCGTTGCAGCAGCGAAATCGAAGCCCGGTTGGCCTGGCGCACCACCTCGATGGCCCGCTCCAGCAGGTCGTCCTCCCGATGAGCCCGTGTCGCTTTCTCGCGCATCTCCTCCCACAGCGGCCGCTGGACGAAGTCCTCCGGGCGGGCCGATTCCAGATCGGGCACCTCCGCAGTACGTGCGCCTTTCCAGTAGCGCACCAGACGGTTAAGCTCCCGGTCAGAGACGAAGCAGCCTTGCAGACGCATGGGCGAGGCCCTGTCCGAAGCCATGTACAGCATGTCGCCCCGACCCAACAGCCGTTCCGCGCCACCCATGTCCAGGATCACCCGCGAGTCCACCTGGCTGGTGACGGCGAAACTGATCCGTGCCGGGAAGTTGGCCTTGATCAGGCCGGTGACCACGTCCACGCTGGGTCGCTGGGTGGCGATGATCAGGTGAATGCCAGTGGCACGGGACATCTGGGCAATGCGACACACCGCCCGCTCCACCTCGTCCGGGGCCAGCATCATCAGGTCGGCCAGCTCGTCAATGACGACCACGATGCAGGGCATGTGCTCGCCCTCGGCCGCCATCCGCTGGTTGTAATCCTCGATGTTGCGCGCCCCAACGCTGGCGAACTTCCTGTATCGCTGGTCCATCTCACGAACGACCCAGCGCAGCGTGCCCACTACCCGCTCTAGGTCCACCACCACCGGAGCCATCAGGTGGGGGATGCCGTTGAAGTTGGTCAACTCGACGCGCTTGGGGTCCACCATGATTAGCCGCAGGTCGTCGGGGGTATTGTTGCACAGCAGACAGGTGACGATGGAGTTGATGCACACCGACTTGCCCGAGCCCGTTGCTCCGGCGATGAGCAGGTGGGGCATGGTCGCCAGATCGGCCACCACCGGTTGCCCCGATACGTTCTGCCCCAGGGCCAGCTTGAGTTTGGAGGGCATCTTCTGGAAAACTTCGGTGCCCATCACGCTGCGCAGGGAGACCAGGGATATCTCCGCATTAGGCACCTCGATGCCAACGATGGAGCGACCGGGCACCGGCGCTTCGATGCGTACCGGCGCGGCGGCCAATGCCAGCGCCAGGTCATCGGCCAGGGCCTGGATTTTGCGCACCTTGACTCTGGTGCGCCGGCCGCCTCGCCCATCCACGAAGCCAGGCTCCACCCCGAACTGAGTAATCACCGGCCCCTGATTGACCTCCACCACGCGGACCGGCACGCCCAGGCTGGTCAGGGTCTCCTCGATCAGACGCGCCCGCGCCCGGATCTCCGCCTGGCTCATCTCCTGCTCGGTGCTTTCTTCGAGTATCTCGTCTACTGGGGGCAGTTGCCACTCCTGTTGCCCGCCGATGATCACCGGTGGGAGGAGCGGTCCAGCCGGCGCGGACGGCGGTTCTGGCTGGCGGGTGGGTTGGCGCGAGGATGGGGTGGGTGACGGCGGCGAGGCTAAGGGCGTGCCGCGTTGCTCCGTGACTCCATTCCGGCGGATGGTCATCGGCCGGAAGCGAGCATCGCGCAGGGCCAATAACCGCTGCCAGCCCTGTCGCAGGGCCGGGACTACCTCGCTGAGGGAGACGCCCAATAGCAGGATGAGAGTCACGATCATCATCGTCAGGATGACGACGAGCCCTCCGATGCGCCCCGTAGCCGAGACCACGAGCTGGCTTACCATCCAGCCCAGGTAACCCCCGCCGCCGCCCGCATCGGCCAGGGCCAATGGGTCTTCGGCGCCGGCCAACAAGTGGATCAGGGACAGGGCCAAGATGAACAGCAGGCCGATGCCTGTCACGCGCTCCCAGCGCAGGGGAAGATCGCGATCCATCCCCTTGCGCAGCAGCCACACACCCGCCGCTGCCATGCCGATGAAGGACACGTATGCCCCCCAGCCGAACATGGTGCGCAGCAGAGTTAACCAGCCCGTGGTGAGCATCCCCCGGCCAAAGGGAAGCATGCTGAGGATGGTGAGCACGGCTAATCCCAGCAGGACAATGCCCGCGATCTCGGCCTGGAGGGCAGGGCTGAGCTGGATCACCGGCACAGGGCGCTTCTGTCTTCGTCTTCGCTTCTTTCGAGTCACTCGCTTTCGCTTGGTCATAGCTCAAATGTTCTCCTGGGAGCTATGCACATTATACCACAATCTCCCCGAAAGCGGAAGTGGGGGCGAGTCCGCGCTGCGCTTCAGTTTGGGGGCAGGTTTGTCCCGTAGCGGCCGACCGCAGTGTCGGCCTACGGCGGACAGGGCTTGTCCTGAGCCCCGCCGCAGGGCCGCAGCGTGCTGCGCCCTATACGCATCAAGTTAAGGCTTACGTCGAGAGCAGACAGCCCGGCCACCCCGAGCTAAAGCTCAGGGCTGAGCCAGTAGCGTCGCCCCTTGCGGGCGACGCAGGCGTCGGGGGCAAGCCCCGACGCTACAATCTACAATGCACTAGCGGAGGGTGCTTAGCACCCTGGGGCCGCTCAGTCCGGGGCTTTGAGCCCCAGGCGGGGCCGGCCGGCGAGCTTTCGGGAGGGCTTTCCCCAAGCCACGGCCTTAACT